>WNGA01001650.1_pt1 | contig 40157 bp, 29 predicted proteins | sample 5400061 | NCBI WGS metagenome assembly WNGA01 (sample SAMN13153366, study PRJNA577476) | soil metagenome | isolation source: 100 cm soil or saprolite under grassland replicate 2 | place: USA:California | collected 2016-06-15 | reverse complement strand
GAACCGGCAATTCGTTCCCAAAACATTCCGCTCGTATCAAGCGCGAAGTAGTGGAACTTGGGCCGCGTCGGAATCGGAGCCGGAGGCGGCGACGCGTGTGTGAGCGTAACGCCGGGAAGAGCCGAGCCGATGACAACATCGATTGTATCGCGTGAAGCAACTTTGATGACCCGCGGCACCCGCTCAATCAATTGCCCTTCCGGAGTGTCTGCTCGGACGCCGAGATAGAATCCGGCTTCTTTAAGCAGCCGATCGTCTACTATACGCCCTGCATAGAGCGACTCTCTAACCTTCTCAAGAGGAATCGGAACGCATCTGGTGGGAATAACCGTCTCTAGCAGATCCCGAATCTCCAGCCACAGCTGACTGAAGGTCTGAAAGAGATCAACATGCTCATAACGGACGATGTCCTTTGGATGCCGATCCGTAGTAAACGTCATCAGCTTGCCCGCAAGTTCGGCCATCTCAAAGTAAAGCCGCTCTGGATGAACCACGGGAGTACGAAACAGATGCGCCATAGTTGGCACCGAGGAGTTGACCGTGTGGAGCAACCAGAAAACCGCAACCTCAGAAGTAGTAAAGTCTGCGAGCGAGGCAGTGCGCTGACGTCGTTGCTCCCCAAGTGAGCTACTTTTGGCAATTAGGATCTCCACAAGTTGGCGCAGCATATTCTCAAGCCACGGCGAAGCTCTGACATTCAACGCCGGCGGAATGTAGTTGGCTGAGAGTTTTACCTGGCCAGTCGCTGTCCTCTCCAGCTCGGCTATCTTAATCGAGCTGTAACCATCGTTGAGCTCGCTGGCGAAGAGAAGACGAAGGTTGCCCTGGGCCTGAGCAATCTGCTTTTCGTTCTCTCCAGTTGTTTCGTCCGGCACCATAGCGGCAGTCTGAAAGTACCGAATCATCTGGTCGGGAGCGCTACCATCTCTTTGAAAGTTCGCCGCACCAGCGCGCTTCGCAGGAATCGCCAGGTGTACGTCCAATCTCTCGGCGTCAGGTGAAAAGTGTTCCTCGATGGGTCGCGGAGCCGGCGCTGGATCGGTTTCAGGAATACTTATTGCCAAGCCATCGGGCATAACTGCACGGCATTGAAGAAGATCGAAATTACCATTTGCAATAGCTTCATTATTGGCTTGTAAATCGAGAATGCCCCACTCATACGGCTCCAGCGAGGCGAGCCGGGAATTCAAAAGTTCTTCGAAATAGTTATCCGACTGTTGAAAGTGGTGGGGGGATAAGAGCATGCCCTCGTTCCACACAATCTTGCGGTACCGGCTCATAACCTGGTCGTATTCTCCTCTTGGGTGTGCGTCGGTTGGGCACCAGTCATCAGGGTTTGCTCAGCACTTTCCGGTGACGGTCGCAAACGACTCGATCGCTTAACGAATAAACGCCTGGCCTGTAACGGAAGAGCTGGATTAGAAAGGCTGTTTAACGAGCTTCCCAATTCTCACGACATCCTCGTGGGCTAAACTTGAACACGCTAAACTCCGATAGAGCTTGGATTTTCGGCTGTAGCGTGTGATTTGTCAACGCACTCGTTTCCGACGGTAGCAAGGATCATTTTTATTGTTACCCTGGTTGAGACCGATGCCGACCCCTCATTTCTAAAATGAAAGTGGATCCCCAGGAATTCCGAATTGTCGCGGGTTTTGTGATATCACGCCGAGCGCGAGAAAGCTCACCACAAAGTCGTAGGAGCGGCGGTCAAGACCGCCCTTGTCATTTAAATACCAAACATTCCGTTGTGTCAGCGGATTTTTGACCAGATGACGCATCGTCGCGAGCAGGGGGTGCGATCTCTTTTCTCCCCTGCCCATTTTATAGGCTGCAATCAGAATCAAGCTGCTATCCCCGTCATTGACGCCGAAGGTAGCTTTCAAAGCGATGAGGTCGGGCATGATCGCACGCGCAGTTGCCAAAGGATCCATCCCGGTGCGCCCACCATCGGTCTGGGCGAACGCCGCATAGATTAAGAGGCCCGGCTCAATACCTTCCCGGCGTGCCTGCGCCGCCAGAACCGAGCTGTTGCGCTGCAAAGAAGCGAGAGCCGGTAGCAAACTTGAAGATGTCTTATACTCTCGAACTTTTTGCCGTATGTCGTGGATAGCCGCCTCAGAGAAGCTGTAGCTCTTGTCGTCACTGCTAATTCGATGCATCACCTGGACCGCAGCTTTCTCTATTAGATCTGCCGACGGTAGACCAGACTCGTCACCGCCTGGCGCTTTTATGTTTGCACCTTCGTCGGGACTAGGATCCGCCTCCACAGTCGCTTCGGTCCGCGTATTATCGTTAGTGGCCGGCTCGATTCTTTTTTGGCGTTGCGCGCTTGTTCCTGAGCTGCTGTTTTTAGAAATGACCACTAGCAGTCCGCTGACCAGGAGGATCAACACTACGCTGAGGGCGGCAATCACCGGCACGCTGAACCAGGTTTCAAACGACGAATGGTTTTGTCTTTGAGGAAGAATCGGGCGTGCGCCTTGATCGGCAGCAGGCAAGTTGGAAGCCATCGGCGGGGCTCCGACCGCGACTTGATAGCTCTGGATTGGCGCGGAATAAGTAGCATTTGTCACATTCCCGGTGCCCGGTTCGCGCTTCTCCCCGATCCGAACCTCGAGGTCGCATGCGCCACCGAGAGTGATTACATCTCCGTCGCTTAAGACAGCGCCTACAGTTACGCCGGCGCCGTTGACCCGGGTGCCATTCTGTGAGCCGCAATCAGATATTTGAATTACACCATCGAAATTCTCGATTACCGCATGTCGCCGTGAAAGGTTTGAGTTGTCGATAGTGAGGTCGTTGTCGGGACTTCGTCCGATGGTGAAGCGTTTCGAATCTACTGTGATAAGACGTTCATTGCCTGTCGCCTCGTTAAGGGCCAGTGTAACTTCTGACTGCATGATTGGTGGCATAGACTTCAGTCTGTGTTCGCTGCGCCCTCCACTCAACCTGCGATTCCAGCTTAACCGGCGATTTTCAACGCGACTTGCATCCACCCTACCGTTCACAGACTAAAGTCTGTGCCACAGGTTACTTTGCAGTGGTCTCGGCAGCGGCTTTGATCTCAGCGTAAGTGGAAAGCGGCTGCATCTGAATGCCAAACACCCAGGGATTCTCACCAACAATCGCAGCAGCGAAAAACTTCGGCACGTATTTGATATTCTCGCCCTGAAAGTAATGATCAAGCTTGTTCGAGTTGGCCACCAGGGTCCAAAAACTTCGCTCCTTGTTTTCACTGTTCAGAACGTCGTGCAGATCGCGTCGCACAGAATCCGGACTGCGATTGTAGCCGGCAATAGCCAGAGCCACGCTCATAGAGTCAGTTCCAAACTCCGCGATCCTATCGGCCATGTAGGCAGCTGCGGCTGGAGCCATCTTGCTGACATTGGTCCGCTCAGAAGGGTCGACGCCGTAGCCACGCGCTGTCGGCCCGATGAATTGAAACAGTCCTGCCGCACCCGCCGCATTCTCGCTGGTGATGTTGTGATATTCCGTCTCCACTACAACAAGATACAGTCCGACAACCGGAGGCACACCTCGCGCATTGAACGATCGAATGATATACGGCGCAAACTGCTCTCGCGCTCGAGCAAACATGGACCGCAAATCTTCACCCCAAAGTTTCGTGGAGTTATTCCCAACTCGTCTCGCATAACCATCTACGTATTGCTTTATGTAACGAAGGACGTCGTCGTTGAAAGCATAAGAACGATTACCCATCATTAGCGAAACATGCCGCGCTTCCTTCTCGATGAATGCCAGCTGTTCATCCTGATTCATCTGCAAATAGAGCTTGCGAGAACCTACCGGGGCTACTGCGAGACCTGTTGACGGGGCGGGACTAGCAGAGGCTAATTCGTTGGAAACCGGTGTAACTTGTGGTTGTACGGTAGCCTCGGGTGAGTTCGAATTCTCGCTTGACGTCAGGACTTGCGGCCGATCCTCCTTATTGCGTGCCGCTGTGTCGACGGGCGTTCCTCGGAAGGCCCGCGACGCTAAAGCGACACCAGCAATCAGGATCACCAGAGCGGCAAACATCAGGGCTAACTTGAGCGGTGCGGAAAAACCGCCGCTGGCACCCGCGTCCGCCTGGAAAGTGGGTGGCTGACCGGCGAACTCGTCGATACCCGACGCAGCTACGGCGGCAGCTCTGGAGGTAAAACTCACAACGATTGTCGTTTGGTTACCGATGGAAATCTCGTCGCCGTCTTTAAGGGACGTGCCAACCGGCGGTACAGACGCTCCATTTACGAAGCTGCCGTTGGTAGAACCCTCGTCAAGAATCCATAACCGATCGCCGTCTCTGTGAATGCTTGCATGCAACCTCGACAGACCGTCGTCATCCAACGATACGGTATTCGTCGGGTCGCGGCCAATGATTAGCCGATCGGAATTCATGACGAACTGTTTGAAATCGCCTGATGTGTAAATGTTGAGAGTGACTTCCATGTACTAGAACAAAGAGGAGAAGGGTTTTTCAGTATTGAGTCCAAACGCCTGAGGATTTTCACCGACTATTCCAGCGGCGAAAAAACGGACTACGCGATCGACCTGCTCACCTTTGACAACGCCTGATTTTACCATCTTGAAAAAGTCGCGGCGAGCGATTGGATCGGGGGAGAGAGTTGCCATACGAGTGCGCATTTGACCTGCTTCTCCCAGAGGATCCCCGAAACATGCAACCGCATACATGAAGTCGTCGGTTGACTCAAACGTAGAGATCAGTGCCTTACTATAAGCGGCAGCAATCTCAGCAGAACGTTTCGGATCCTTCAGTGTGAACTCAGATTCGCCTGATTGTAGATAGCCCTGACTCTGAGCCACTGATAACGGCGTCTGCCACAGTCCAACTCCGGCGCCGTTAGCGTTTGCGTTAAACTTGCTTCGACTCATCGCAAGGACATACCCAAGCAGGGGATCAAGGCCCTGATCTCGGAAAGCCTTATTAATCTCACGGCGATAAGGAAGCGCACGATCAGAAAAGCCGCTGAGCCGATATTCATTCGTGCGAATGCGAATCAAATTGACGAAATCTCGATCAAAGCTGTAGCCGCTCTTCCGAGAAATCTGACCAGCCAGGCGATCCGCCATCGCCCCGACGTCAATCGGACCTGTTTGCGTAATAGTCGGTGTCGGCTGAGTGTCAGCCTGCCCTGACCCTGCGGCGTCATTGTTAGTTTCCTGCCCACTTCCTGCGCCCTCAAATGCGAGCAGGACCGTGTCCTGGGAAATCGTCTTGTTACCCTGCTGGTCTTCGACCGTCACAGAGAGGATATGGTTTCCTCGGCCAAGGCCTCGCACCCTTTCCGGATCGAGAATGACATCGTACGGACCTGTCTCAGCTTTAGCGACTTCATTTCCATCAATTTGATAGGTTACAGCTTCAATACATTTAGCACCTTCAACCTCGACTTGAATCGCCAATGGTCCCCTAACCGTTATGCCGGTTTGCGGACTTACAATGCGAACGCTCGGCTTACATTCACCCGACCTCGTGCTAAAGATCAATATCGCAACGAGGGCCGTAAGTGCCAACCCTCCGCCGATGCCCGCGAGAACCAGTGCAGTTGACGGCCCACCGGAAGAAGGGGTTACTAATGCGACTTGCTGAACTCCGGCGGAGATTGCCGGATTGGGGATGCTCGGTGACGCTGGACTGGGAAAGGTCGGAGTGGCTGGATACGGAACGTTCGGTGCCGTCAACGCAGGCGAATGAGAAATCGAGTCAGCTCGGGCGGCTTCCGGTGCGTTGGCAGGCTTACTGGTATATCCGACTTGCTGATGCCGCCAGGGAGTATCGCTTAAATGAAGTTCAATTAAAGTTGAGCCGCCGATACCTATGAGAGCTCCGTCAGATAGTTCGCGCTCAATTTCGACACGTTCATCGTTTACAGTTGTGCCGTTACTGCTGCTGAGGTCAGCGACCCAAAAGCTCTCGCCGCGCTTTTCAATCTCCGCGTGATACCGGGACACGTTTGTGTCGGATTCCAGACAAATAGTGTTGTCCAGGGCGCGACCGATTGAAACCAATTCATCGCCGATCTCAAGCTCCCAGGAGGCGTGACCTGGTTGGATAATCGTGAGCTTTGCAAAGGTCATTTGTAATGTAGTTATCGGGGAAACGACGGCCCCTTTACGGTAATCAGACAGGCACCTCCAACATCCAGATACTCATTTTAGCTGTAAAAGCCTGAAGGGCAATCCGGCTCATGCAAACGTACCGGATTGCCCTTCGATCCTGGCGAGGCCTGGACTTAGAGTTCACTGACCTTTGTTCAGCACCAACGTCTCGAAAATATCCTCGTTGTCTTTGGTGTTGGTGTTGACTACTAAGACTGACAGGGGTGTGCTGCCCTTAATCCTGCGCAAGGTTTGTCCCGAACTCGATTTGAGTTTGATTAGCGCGGCAACCGGAATGCCACCTCCCGCTTCTGCTGCAGTATTTGGCAGATCGGTAAACGGATCACGGGTGAAGACCAATGTGAAAAGTTCTTGTCCTGCAGGCGGAGTGACTATCAAGGCACAATCGCGGGCGCTCATTCCCACGGGGCAGTTGGAGGGGAGAACATACTCCTGACCTCTGCTTACGTCATTTCTGCCTCCGTTCACACGTGAATCAGGAAAGATAATCTGACCGGGCTGCGTAGGCGACTCTTGATGGATGATGTAGAGGTAACCGCTTTGATTTGTTTTAACTGCTAGCCGCAAACGATCTCCCACGTGGTATACCGCCAACGGGCTGGTTTCTTCCTGTGAACCATCATCCTTGATTCTGAGTACACGCCATTCGAGCTTGAGAAGCGGCGCTTTCTGAACCACGGCCTGATGCCGAGGTTTGGGCGGTCGGACAACCTTTCGATTCGTCTTTTCCTTTCGGACAATTGTGACAGGTCGGTCATCGACGAGCGGGTTACTAGTCTGGCCTGACACGAGTCGCGTTTCTGGCTGCACGAACACAAACAAGCTGGCTAACACGAGGAGAGTTGACCGATAAAGGACTGATTTGAATTGCATAGCTATTCCTCCACTCACTAAATCCTTCTGGACCACTCGCGCTCTTCTGGAACAGAAAACGCACGTTGAAACTTCTTACTTTGAAGCTACTTCGGTGCAGCTTCTGAGCGACCTAAACGTTGTTGCAGCCTCGGGTCATCTGCCGATATTGCAGAGCGAAAGCCAATCAGGAACGCCCGATTTTTTTTCTCCGACTCAAGCAGCTGAGGTGTGTGGAACAGCCTTCGCGGCGTTCTCGCGTCTTCAATATCCCCTTTATAGGTACCGCCTCGCACGACCCGATTCTTCGTACCCATCTCCGGACTGGTAGTTTGATTGCCCGGATAAGGTTGATAGAAAGCGTTCACCCACTCAGCGACGTTGCCTGCTATGTCCTGGACGCCATAAGGACTCGCCCCACTCGGGAACTGACCAACGTCAGTGGTGCGCTGCGTACCGCCAACATTGGCGCGTGAAGCGTCAGCATTGTCTCCCCATGGCCACTGCCGCTTTTTCTGCGCAGCTGAATCCCATGAGGCCGCCTTCTCCCATTCTTCTTCGGTCGGTAAGCGTTTACCGGCCCATTTGGCGTAAGCGTCCGCATCATTCCAGCTTACACCCAAGACAGGAGATCGAGGATGATTAGTCAGGTAATGATCGTCCCACCAGGGATTCGTGGGACACGGACGGTGTGTTGCATCGCAGAATTTCTTATATTGCTCGTTGGTAACTTCAAACTTGTCAATGTAGAAATCGGGTAGCGTAACGCGATGAGTGGGCTTTTCGTCGGGGTTGTGATTGTCGTCACCCATCGTGAACTCGCCGGCTCCGACCAAAAGCATGGGGCCATTGAGATCGATCTCATTTGGGAGAGATGCTTTTGTTTCCGCTGACGTGAGCTGAACTACAACCCTGCGCACCTCGCCATCTTTGGCCGTAACTGAGGTGTTGAATTCAGTATAGCCCTCATTTGATACGCGCAGAAGTCGCTTGCCGGCCTTCAGGCCAGAGACTCTTATAGTGCCGTCTGCTGATGTCACACCCCTGCTAATATTATCGACGTAAACCGCACTGCCGGGCGGTGCACCGACGACGACCATGGTAAAGCCTGGTTCCCGTGTCAGGAAATAAACAAGTACGGCTACCGCCATTAAGAACAGAAGAAAAGCAACTCCGGCGCCTAACCAAACCCAGATCGGAATCCGGCGTCGCGGCCGGGGCCGGGGCGGCTGCACTGGAGTCTGTTTCGGAGGCGGCTCTTCGAAGGGTTGAATTCTCGCGGTGTCGTGTTCGGGATTGCGGAGATTCGGCGTGGTTTTGCCAAAGTCTACCGCTTCTGGTTTGTTTCTATCGTCCATTTAATAGTTGCGCTACGTAGAAGACTACCTCCCGTTCTGGGCCGACCGAGCCTTGAAAAGATTAACCGACCCAATGGCTAAGCGTGTTCAGTAATGTTAGTTTGGGGGCTCAGGCTGGCCAACAACGATATACGAAGTGCCACATCCAACCTATCTTCAACATGATAATACTACACCATTGTTCAGAAAGATTGCTAAGGATAAACGGAGCGGTGCTGGTGGCAGAGTGTCCTTCTTGGACCAATCTTGTTCGCTGCTGGACGCTGTTATATATTTCACTCCTTAACAGGATTTCTTAATTCTTACCTTTGGTTGATCAGGAACCTAATACAGGGTACCGATGACAAGAATCGACCGGCTACAAAAGATGGGGATTTTCAGAACGGGAACAGCCAAACGAGGGTTCACCTACAAAAGAGCAGACGGTAACAAACTCACGGCGGAGAATGTCGCACGAATCGGGGCGCTGAAGATTCCGCCCGCCTGGACGAACGTTGCCATCAGCCCATCTGCGAACGGCAGGTTACAGGCAGTTGGCCAGGATACTGCCGGTCGCTGGCAATACATCTACCATGAGCATCACACCAGAGCTCAAGAGCTGAGGAAATTTACGCGCCTCGCACACTTCATTGAGGACCTGCCGAGGATGCGAATGACAGTTGCTCGGCACCTGAGACAGCCTGGACTAGGTAGAGAGCGCATCTTGGCCTGCATTCTGAGGGTATTGTCAACTTGCTTTTTGCGTTCCGGTAGTGAGCTGTACGCGAGCGAGAATGGCAGCTACGGGATTGCGACGCTGAAGCCCAGGCACGTAACGGTAAAAGGGAATTTGGTCTGCTTCGATTTTCCCGGAAAGTCTGGCGTTCGTCAGTACAGAGAGCTGCAAGATCCGGAAGTCGCACGCGTCTTAAGAATCCTACTCAAGTGTCGCAAGACAGAGGTGTTTAAATATCAGAACGACAGCCAGGAATTCGTCGACATTAAGCGCAGACATATTAATGAGTACATCAAGGAAGTAATGGGCGAGAGGTTCAGCGCTAAGGATTTTCGCACGTGGGCGGGAACACTCGTCTGCGCTTGTGCGCTAGCACGCGCCGGAACCGACTCCGTTGAAAAGCGCTCGTCCCGGAACAGAAAGATCGTGGCCGCGATCAAAGAGACAGCTGAAACTCTGGGCAATACTCCTGCGGTTTGCCGAGGATCCTATGTTTGCCCGGCAGTCATTTCACATTTCGAAAAGGGACGAACGATGGACCGGTACTTCTCCAGCCTCGAAGATTTCATAAACTATCGCGGAATCAAGCTTCACCCTGCCGAAGAGTCTCTTCTGGAACTTCTAAGATGAAGTATTAAGGGCGTGTTTAGTTGAATAAGTTGAACTTTGCGGCGGACTCTCGGAGAGGAAATCGAGGGTCCGCCTGGCAGTGATCTCGACGCTTCGCCCTATTGACCCTGATCGCTGGTGCTTGGTTCGCTTTTCTCCTCACTCGGCTGACCTACGCCTGTGGCCTCAGTGGGTTGACCTAGGCCAGGAGCCTCACTTCGGGCGTCTACCGCACCTTTCTCCGCTCCTGACGCTGCACCGGCGACCGCACCTTTAGGGACTCCGCCGATAACCTCCGGTGGCTTGCTCATAGTTTCTTTAGATGAACGTTTCTTGCTGGCCTTTTTGGTACCACCCTTTTTCACAGTTCCCGAAATCTTTTTGCTAGTCTTCTTGCTTGCAGCTTTCTTAGTAGAGCGTGCGACTACTGAACTGGTCTTCTTGCTCGCAGCCTTCTTAGTGGACTTACTTGCAGCCTTCTTAGTCGCCTTTGCAGCCTTTTTAGTCCCCTTACTCGCAGCCTTCTTAGTCGACTTTCTCGCAACCTTCTTAGTAGAACGTGCGGACCCTGACTTCTTTTTCGCCGCTTTTTTGGTGGCTTTCCTTGTTGCCATGTTTTCTCCTTCTATCACGTAAATGCGCCTGCAGGCGTGTCTTCGCAATATAGGACTTTATATCGTTAAAGAAAAGTCATTTTTATTTTGGAGTGCGCTGGCCTGGCCTGACCGTGAGTCATTAAGATCCCGCCGTCGTTTAGTCTTCTTGGAACGTCTGGCCGAAGCGGCGCCCGGCGGCCGCACGCCAAAAAGTTGAAGCTCACGCCGCCGCCCTGATCTCCCCGGAGACCGTTGTCAGGTAGTGATCAATGGCGACCTCGAGCGCACCGCCAAGGCCGGCGCCAGTCGGTTCACCTGGCTCAATGGACCAGCTGGCCAGCCGGCCGATCATCGAGGCTGCCACAGCTTTGCAAAGCGACTCTTCGATAAACTTCCATCCATGAACGACCCGACCGCTTACGATTACGCGAGACACGCCCAATCCACCAATGACGTTACTAATGCCGATACCCAGGTATTCTCCGATTCGTTCCAACGTTGCTCGGGCACGCAGCTCTCCGTTTTCAGCACGGGCGACTATCTCGACAAAGCGCGGAGGCTTTTCACCTCTCATCTGAATGCGGTCTCCTGAGTAAAAGCGATGAGGCGCTTGCAGCCGAAGCATACCGTTCCCAACAACCGCGATTACCGCAAACGCAGGGCTTGCCGCCGGCAACAATGGTCATGTGCCCAAAGCAAGACTCACATCACGCCATCCGAGGTGTGGAGCGAACAGCAATCGCTTCCGCATCGATCGGGCCAGGAACGCTGACACCAATACAGGACAAAGCCCGTTCGGGAATACACGCAGCCGTTCGATAATGGAAGAAACAAGCTCGAGCGTTTCGGTTGAACCTGGAAGAGTGTCAAAAGACTCTTCGCCGAGCAACTGGCCGTCTATTGCCGCGGCCGCAACCTGCGTCCGTCGCACCCCGATGTTAACGCCGATGAGAAACGTCGTTTCAGCACCTAACGAGAGACCGACGGACGGCCTGCCGACTCGGTTCGCGCCGCCCGGGGCGGGCACCGCTTCACGCAAGATCCCGGAAGCGATCAGCGGCTTTACTAAATCAGTGATGGTGCTTCGATTGACTTCCAACCGTCGCGCGAGATCGGCCCGCGAAATCGGCTGTGCAGCCAGCACAATTCGCAAGATCGTGCGTGCGGTCTCGGCCGACAGATCGGCCGCTCTCTTGGCCGTAATGTCTCGTCATCGTGCCCGAACATTCAGAACAAGATTGTCCAGTATTAGCCTTTTAGTAGTCAACCAGAGTCTCATAAGGGTCTTACCTCTTAACTCGTTCCTCCGTCTGTGACCGCGCCCAGGCTGCTGCTTGAGACCAGCCTGGCATATTTCATCAATACTCCGCTCGTGTAACGTGGCGATGGCGGACTCCATTTACCTCGTCTAGTTAACAACTCTTCGTCCGAAACATTCAGTTGCAGCAAACGTTTTTCAGCATCCACCGTGATCGAGTCTCCCTCCTGGACTAAAGCAATCGTGCCGCCCACTGCCGCCTCAGGCGCAACATGTCCGACGACCATGCCGTAAGTACCACCTGAGAAACGTCCATCAGTTATCAATGCAACCGTGTCTCCCAACCCGGCGCCGATAATTGCTGAAGTCGGCGCCAACATCTCGCGCATCCCAGGACCACCCCTGGGTCCTTCATAGCGAATGACGATCACGTCACCTGGTTTAATACCACCGAACAGGATCGCTTTGAGACATTTTTCCTCGGAATCGAAAACGCGAGCTGGACCAGTAATTTGTGAGTGCTTCACACCTGTTGTCTTGGCAACCGCACCTTCCGTCGCGAGGTTGCCTTTCAAGATTGCCAAATGACCGTGCGGGTAGAGCGGGTTGGACCACTGATGAATCACTTCCTGATCAGGCCGTGGTTCATCCGGCACGTCCCTCAGAACTTCGGCAATCGTCTGACCCGTTACAGAAAGCGCATCGCCGTGAAGCACACCGTTCACCAATAATATTTTCATCACTTGTGGGATGCCGCCTGCCTGGTGCAAATCGGTGGTAACGTAACGGCCCGAGGGTTTCAGGTCACAGAAAACTGGGACGCGCCCTCGGATCTCCTCAAAGTCGTCGAGCGTCAACGGCACAACTGCTGCGTGCGCAATGGCCAGCAGATGTAACACTGCGTTTGTTGAACCTCCGACAGCCAGCACGACGGCAATCGCATTCTCAAAAGCTTTTCTCGTCAGCAGATCACGGGGCACTATTTCTTTTTTAATCGCTTCAGCCAAAACTTCGCCGGACCGCGCGGCGCTCTCGGCTTTCTCAGCATCCTCAGCGGCCATCGTCGAAGAAAAAGGAAGACTTAGGCCCATCGCTTCAATGGCCGCTGACATAGTATTTGCCGTGAACATTCCGCCGCATGAACCAGCGCCAGGACATGCGCGTCGTTCGACTTCCAGCAGTTCTGTAGCATCGATGCGGTGAGCTGAGTATTGGCCGACAGCCTCAAACGCGCTCACCACAGTTAGATCTCGGCCTTCATAATGGCCGGCTTTGATCGTGCCGCCATAAACAAAGATCGCCGGAATGTTCATGCGCGCGATAGCAATCATCGCGCCTGGCATGTTTTTATCGCAGCCGCCAATGGCCAACACTCCATCCACACTCTGTGCCTGGCAGACTGTTTCAATGGAGTCGGCAATCACCTCCCGAGATACGAGGCTATACTTCATCCCCTCAGTGCCCATTGAGATGCCGTCGCTCACAGTGATTGTTCCGAAGACCTGCGGCATGGTGCCGGCAGCGCGAAGAGAGCTGATCGCCTGGTCAGCAAGATCATTCAGGCCCATGTTGCATGGAGTGATCGTGCTGTAACCATTCGCCACACCAACAATGGGTTTGTCAAAGTCCCCATCGGCGAAACCCACCGCGCGCAGCATCGCCCTGTTGGGTGAGCGTTCGGCTCCGGATGTGATTAACCTGCTGCGATAGTTGTCAGTCAATTCTAGAAACCTCCGAAACTAAGCTGCGATCTCTGGGTCTTTGGCCTGGGGACTTTGGCTTGGGCGCCACCTTGGCCCCTCCGCCTTCAACCTTCCGCCTTCTGCCTTCTGCCTTCCGCCTTCTGCCTTCTGCCTTCTGGCTTCTGGCTTCTGCCTGCTTCCTGTTACTCGTCGACCTTGCGACCCAGAGCCGTGGCGCGCCGATAAGCGGCCCACACCGCCTTTGAGAGGACGGTTCGCAGAGTGCCCTTCTCCATCTGATAAATGGCTTCGGCCGATGTGCCACCCGGGGAAGTGACCATATTGCGCAGTTCCGCTGGATGTTTGCCCGACTCGCGCGCGAAGAGCACGCTCCCGAGCATCGTTTGCAAGACTAGTTCTTGCGCTACGTGTCGCGAAAACCCCAGGTGCACACCGGCGTCAATCAGCGCCTCCATCACCAGAAAGGTATAGGTGGGGCCAGTTGCCGAAAGCGCCGTCGCCATATCGATCATCTTTTCTTCCTCGACGTGTAACTCAAGACCCAGCGCGCCGAAGATAGTCTGGATCTGTATTCGCTGCGATTCACTGACCCCAGGCGTCGCGGTCCAAACTGTCATACCCTCACCGATTTGCGCCGGTGTGTTGGGCATCGCCCTCACAATGGATCGATGCTGCAAGTCATCGGCGATAGTTTCGATCCGCGCCCCGGCGACGATTGAAACCAGCAACTGTTTTTCCCGGATCACCTCTTTCAGCTCTCCGAGTATCACGCCCAGCCGCTGCGGCTTGACCGTTAGAACAACGATCGATGAAGTTGTTCCGCCGTCATTGACATCAGCCAATGCTACAGCTTTCTTGTTATCTTCAACCAGGCTGATACCATACTTCGCTTGCAGTTCGTCGCGCCGGTCTTTACGCGGGTGACTACCTACCACCTGTTCAGGTTTCACCAATTGATTGTTGAGCAAACCCGCGATGATCGCCTCGGCCATCACACCGCAGCCAATGAACGACACTCGTACCGCATTTAAAGCGTCAGACTTGTTCACTCAGGTTCCGTTTTCCCTACTGGTGAAATGTCGATGGCGCAAGCCCAACCGGCCGCACCAGATAAGACGAGCATATCCTGGCATCCGGCCCTCTTTAACCGGCCGATCGAGTTTAAGATACGCTGTGGAGTAACTGTTGGTTAAGTTCAGGCTGGGAAGAAATTGGGTAGAGCCAGTCTGCATATCTATCGTCGCGCCCCAATGTCGCTGCGGAAAAGACTCGCTGAATCTCGCCTGTCACCGGTCCCGGTGCGCCCTTTCCTATCGCGGAGCCGTCGACTTCGCGAATTGGCGTCACTTCAACGGCAGTGCCGGTAAAAAAGGCTTCATCGGCGGATAGCAAGTCTTCGAACTGCAACGCTCGGATGTCTAAGCGATAACCAAGATCACTTGCGATCCGCAGCACTGCGTCGCGAGTGATGCCCGGCAAAATCGAATGGCGTTCATCGTTCGTAAACAACTGTCCGTCACGCACGATGAACAGATTCTCACCGGATCCTTCGGCAAGGTTTCCGTCCGCATCCAAAAGTATCGCCTCTGCAAAGCCTCGGCTGACAGCATCGCGCACGGCCAGCATCGAGTTGACGTATTGTCCGCAGGCTTTAGCAGTAGTCGGCATCATCCGCGACTGAAACTTGCGCCAGGGAGAAATCGTTACGCGGACTCCTTGCTTCAGACTTTCGGCGCCAAGATAGGCCGACCAAGGCCAGGCGAGAATGACCACTTCCACAGCGCAGTCGCGCGGGTGAACACTCAGGCTGCCGCTTCCCAGGTAACAGAGTGGACGAATATAACAACTCTTGAAGCCATTCTGCCGGACGATCTCGCAAACTCCCTTAGTAAGTTCTTCCGGCGTGTAAGGGATGACGATCCCGTAGATTCCAGCTGAAGCGTAGAGTCGTTCCAAATGTTCCTCGAGACGAAAGACCGCCGGGCCACGCATTGTTTCATAACAGCGAATCCCTTCAAATACGCCGCTGCCGTAATGGAGCGCGTGCGATGAGACATGGGTTGTAGCTTTCTGCCAGGGAATGACACACCCATCCATCCACACCCATTTGGTCTCTTCAAACGTCACGCATTACCTCCGTGGCTTGTCACCGCGATTCCTTCTTCTACAAACCCCGTCTAGTTCTTGGCCTTATCAACGAGTCTGTCAGCATTTAGCCAGGGCATCATTTGCCGTAGCTGTGCACCGACCCGCTCAATCTGGTGTTCCTTCGTCTTAGCTTCCAATTTCTGAAATAGTGGGCGTCCGTCTCGGCTCTGTTTCATCCACTCTCTTGCGAATGCGCCCGATTGAATCTCCGCAAGCAAACCTTTCATGCGATGTTTTGTCTCATCGTTAATGACGGCGGGTCCGCGCGTCATATCTCCGTACTGTGCTGTGTTGGAGATCGAGTAACGCATCTCAGAGATGCCGCCTTCGTAGATCAGGTCAACGATCAGCTTCATTTCATGGAGGCATTCGAAATACGCCATCTCGGGGGCGTAACCGGCTTCGACCAGGGTTTCGAAACCGGCTTTGATAAGCGATGTTAAGCCGCCGCAGAGGACAGCTTGTTCGCCGAAGAGATCTGTTTCGGTCTCTTCGCGGAAGTTAGTTTCGATTATTCCAGCTCGCCCGCCGCCGATTGCAGCCGCGTAAGCCAATCCTACCTGCCTGGTTTGGCCTGTCGGATCCTGATGAACGGCTAACAGGCAGGGCACGCCCGCCCCCTTTTCGTATTCGCGACGGACGAGATGTCCTGGCCCCTTTGGCGCGACCATGAAAACGCTTACGTCCGCGGGCGGTTTGATAAATCCGTAGTGAATCGAGAAGCCATGCGAGAACGCCAAATACTTGCCCGGTGTCATCGACTCAGCGACATCGCGTGCGTACACGTCCGGAGCGAGTTCATCAGGCACAAGCATCATTACAATGTCAGCTTCGGCGGCAGCTTCGGCTACTGAGCGCACACGCAACCCGGCCTGCTCCGCCTTTGCGCGTGAAGGACTGTCCGCGCGTAAGCCAACAGTAACGTTACAACCTGATTCGTGGAGATTATTTGACTGGGCGTAGCCTTGACTACCATAGCCGATCACTGCGATCCGACTATTGCGCAATGCTTTAACGTCAGCGTCTTTGTCATAATAGACTTTCATAAAAGTGTTCCTCTTTTGGAGTGCGGCGGCCTGGCGCCGCTTTCGCCTGTTCCTTGTTCACACTCAACTTCCAATCAAGCTGTCAACTTCCAATCAAGCTGTTTCACCGACCAAGCAATTTCTCGCCAGGTGGACCGCCGCGAACATGGGCCAAAGCGCTGCCAGCCTGGCGCCGCTTTCACCTATTCCTCGTTCCCACTCAACTTCCAATCAAGCTGTCAACTTCCAATCAAGCTGTTTCACCGACCAAGCGATTTCTCGCCAGGTGGACCGCCGCGAACGTGGGCCAAAGCGCTGCCAGCCTGGCGCCGCTTTCGCCTGTTCCTCGTTCACACTCAACTTCCAATCAAGCTGTTTCACCGACCAAGCGATTTCTCGCCAGGTGGACCGCCGCGAACATGGGCCAAAGCGCTGCCAGGCCAGCGCACTCCAAATGTTTACGGCGAGTGCTCGAAAACACCCTCTTCCTCGTCAGCACTGCTTGTTGCTTTCACCGGTGACAAGCGTCCGATGGCGATGCATCCTGTGCGGGTTATGTCGCGTATGCCGATCGGCCGCAACAGCTCGATGAACGCTTCGACCTTCTCCCGATTACCCGAAGCCTCGATGATCATTCCCTTTTGTGAAATATCAACGACCTTGGCGCGAAAGACGGCAACCAGACTTAGTACCTCCTGGCGCATTGCCCCGGGCGTGGCTTCAACGTCTATTAAGGCCATCTCACGTTCGATGTGCGGCTGCATGGTGACGTCCTGTACTTCTCGAACGCGTGCTAACCGTTCGCACTGTTTTACAATTTGCTCGATTGTTCGGTCATCTCCTCGCGTCACTATAGTCACCCGCGACCAAAGCGGATCGTTCGTCTGCCCAACGGACAGCGTTTCGATATTGAACCCCCGCGCGCTGAACAGCCCGACGATGCGCGAAAGCTCGCCCGGCTGGTCAGCTACGACAATGGAAAGTGTGTGACGCATGGTTATTGCCAGTTTGCAATTGCCGATTGCCGAGTTGCGCTTGGTTCAATTGACATCTCAAGTAATCTTAAGCACCTGATTGAGTTTACACCCGTTGTCTCCAAATCGGCGTTTATGCGCGTAAATCCGCGGCTGATTTTTCTGCGCTCGCAAGACAAAACCCGAAATTCCTTCTCCGACATCCGACATTCGGCCATCCGGAATTCAGCTCGCGGCTGACTTAGTCTTCACATCGGCAATCCGCAATTCGAAACCCGCAATTCCCTTCTCGAGCACCCGCTTGTAGTCGGTCGGGATTATGCGCACAAACTTAGGAAGGCACTCTTCCCATGACAACAAGATCTCGGTAGCACGGCTGCTGCCGGTGTATTCAGCATGACGAAAGACCATGCTCTTGACCGCCTCGATCTCTTCCGGGTCGTCCAAATAGCCCAGTTCGACCATCTGACGGTTGCAACGTTTCGCGAAATCGCCCTTCCCATCGAGCACGTAGGCGATGCCGCCCGACATACCCGCAGCAAAATTGCGACCCGTTCGGCCCAGCACGACAACACGACCTCGGGTCATGTACTCACAACCGTGGTCACCCACTGCTTCGACCACTGCATTTACTCCGCTGTTGCGCACGCAGAATCTCTCGCCCGCCACGCCACAGATGTAAGCCTCGCCTCCAGTGGCACCGTAAAACGCAACGTTCCCGATAATGACATTTTCTTCCGCGACAAATGTTGATTCCTTCGGCTGGTAAACAATGATCTTGCCGCCTGAAAGTCCCTTGCCCACATAGTCGTTCGCATCGCCCTCGAGTGTGAGTGTTATCCCTCGCGGCAGGAACGCACCGAAACTTTGGCCCGCCGAGCCATTGAACGACAGCTGAATAGTGTCTGGAGGCAAGCCCTCCGCGCCATGGTGGCGAGTCACATAACTTCCAAGCATGGTGCCGACTGCGCGATTCACGTTCCGAATGGGCAGATTCGCCGAAACCGGAGTGCCGTTTTCCAAAGCCGGTTTGCACAGTTCGAGCAAAATGGTCTTGTCGATCGATTTTTCCAGCCCGTGGTCCTGAGCAATCTGGCAATAGCGGCCGAATGTGTCGGGCACGTCCGGCCGATACAAGATGTTCGAGAAGTCGAGCCCGCGCGTCTTCCATTGCTCGACCGCCGGTCGGACTTCAATGCACTCAGTTCGGCCAATCATTTCATTGACGCTGGCGTAGCCAAGCTCAGCCATCAACTCGCGCACTTCTCGCGCAATGAAATACATAAAGTTGATGACATGTGAAGGGTCGCCTGCGAACCGGGCGCGCAGTTCTGGATCCTGGGTAGCAACGCCGACAGGACATGTGTTCAGGTGGCAGACGCGCATCATGATGCAACCCAAGCTAACAAGTGGAGCGGTGGCAAAACCAAACTCTTCCGCCCCAAGCAACGCAGCTACAACCACGTCGCGCCCAGTCTTGAGCTGGCCGTCCGTCTCGACTGTAATCCGACTGCGCAGGTCGTTAAGCAAAAGCGTTTGGTGCGTCTCAGCGAGCCCGAGCTCCCATGGCACGCCCGCGTGTTTAATGCTCGACAGTGGTGAGGCGCCCGTGCCACCGTCGTGCCCGCTGATTAGAACTACATCGGCGTGAGCTTTGGCGACGCCGGCAGCCACGGTTCCGACGCCGACCTCGGCCACCAGCTTGACGCTGATGCGCGCGTGTTCGTTCGCACTCTTGAGGTCGTAGATCAACTGGGCCAGATCTTCGATTGAATAGATGTCATGGTGCGGAGGTGGCGAGATGAGGCCGACTCCAGGCGTTGAGTGACGTACTTTCGCAATCGCCGGATACACCTTGTGGCCCGGAAGCTGTCCTCCCTCTCCGGGCTTGGCACCCTGCGCGATCTTTATCTGCAGCTCTTCTGCATTGACCAGGTACTCACTGGTTACACCAAAACGGGCCGAAGCAACTTGTTTGATCGCACTGTTGCGCGAATCGCCGTTCGTGTCGCGGATGTATCGCTCAGGATCTTCGCCCCCTTCCCCAGTGTTGCTCTTCCCGCCGATGCGATTCATCGCGACGGCCAAGGCCTCGTGCGCCTCTTTGCTTATCGAGCCATAAGACATCGCGCCCGTTTTGAAGCGCCGGATGATTCCCGCTACCGGCTCAACCTCTTCGAGTGGGATTGGACCGCCGTTGGGTTTGAGTTCCATTAACCCCCGCAGCGTACAGAGACGGCGCGATTGGTTGTTCACCAAATCGCTGTACTCTTTGAAGGTCTTGTAACTGTTCGCCCGGCAGGCATGCTGTAGCTTGTGAATGGTTTCCGGGTTGAACAGGTGCTGCTCACCATCTTGCCGCCACTGGTACTGGCCGCCCTGCTCGAGCGTCTGCGCATACGATTGACGATCAGGGAAACCCTTCTTATGTCGTAGCTTTAACTCTTCGGCTATCACGTCGAGGCCGGCGCCGCCGATCCGCGAGGGTGTCCAGGTAAAGTAACGATCGACGAAATCTTCGTTGAGGCCCACCGCCTCGAAGATCTGCGCGCCACAATAGCTTTGGATCGTCGAGATACCCATCTTCGAAATGACCTTGACGATCCCTTTATTGACCGCCTCGATGTAGTTTGAGATCGCTTTGTCAGCGTCTAAACCGGCCAGTAGTCCTTCTGCGGTCATGTCCTGCACGGTCTCGAAGGCGAGATATGGGTTGATCGCAGCTGCACCGTAACCGAGTAACAGTGCGAAATGGTGTACTTCGCGCGGTTCACCACTCTCGATCACAAAACCTACTTGTGTGCGCGTGCCTTCCCGAATCAGGTAATGATGAATCGCAGACACGGCGAGCAACGCCGGGATTGGCGCATTTGTCCGCGTCAGATTGCGATCAGACAAAATGATGATGCCGTAACCGCGTGCTATTGCGAGGCTCGACTCGCGACAAAGTTCATCCAGAGCACTTTCCAAACTACGGCGGCCACCATCAACCTGATAGAGCATTGGCAAGGTGATCGACTTAAACATCGAATCGCCGGTTTGATTGTCCTCGTCCCCCAGGTGTCGAAGCGTTTCGAGTTGTGGATTAGTGAGGATCGGTGACGGAAGTTTAATTTGCCGTGCGCATTCCGGCGTCGGTTCCAGCATGTTAGCTTCCGGACCGATAGTCGTGTCAGTTGACATGATGAGCTCTTCGCGGATTGCATCCACGGGCGGATTGGTTACCTGCGCGAAGAGTTGTTTGAAATAGTTGTAGAGCAATTGCGGCCGGTCGGAAAGCACTGCGAGCGGAGTATCCGAACCCATCGAGCCGACTGCTTCACTACCATCTGTAGCCATCGGAGCGATAAGAAGTTTCAGTTCTTCATTTGTGTAACCAAACACTTGCTGGCGCTGTAGCAAAGTCGAATGGTCGGGTTCCGGGATTGAAGGAGGGTTCGGAAGTTCATCAAGTCTTACAAGATTGTCCGTGAGCCACTGGCCGTAAGGATGCTCCGCCGCGATCTGTTCCTTGAGTTCTTCGTCATTAACGATTCGACCGGCTTCGGTATCCACCAGGAACATTCGGCCGGGTTGCAAGCGTCCTTTTGACAATATGTCATGAGGCGGAATATCCAACACACCTACCTCAGACGCCATGATCACCAGACCGTCTTTCGTCACGTAGTAGCGTGATGGGCGCAAGCCATTGCGATCCAATACGGCGCCAATCCTGAGTCCGTCAGTGAAGGTGATCGAGGCCGGGCCATCCCATGGTTCCATTAAACAAGAATGATATTCGTAGAACGCTTTCTTCGCCTCGCTCATCGACTCGTGGCCGCCCCATGGCTCGGGGATCATCATCATCATTGCGTGGGGTAAAGATCGCCCGGTTAGCGTCAGCATCTCGAGGGCATTGTCGAACATACCCGAATCGCTGCCGTCGGTATCGATTACTGGAAGAATTTTCTGAATCTCGGCGCCGAAGAACTTCGATTTGAACTTGCTTTCACGCGCGCGCATCCAGTTGATGTTTCCGCGCAGAGTATTGATCTCGCCGTTGTGGGCGATATAGCGGTACGGGTGAGCACGAGCCCAACTGGGAAAGGTGTTAGTGCTGAAACGCGAGTGGACCAGGGCCAACGCCGACTCGACGCTTGAATCGCGCAGGTCAGGATAAAAGATCGGTAACTGTTCGGCGGTGAGCATGCCCTTATAAACGATTGTCCGGCACGAAAGACTCGGAACATAAAACATGCCACGCTCGTGAATACCACGCTTGGCCACCTTGCTGATGCGCTTGCGAATGACGCAAAGTTTTCGTTCGAACGCGAGGTCGTCAGAAATATCTTTTCCTCGTCCAATGAAAAGCTGCTGAATGATCGGCTCGGAGGCTTTCGCGGTCGGACCTATGGTTGAACTCTGCGTCGGCACCCGGCGCCAGCCGAGCACTGACTGGCCCTCCTCGAGAACAATCGCCTCGAATAAATCCTCGCATTGATGTCGACTTTCCGCTTCGGTCGGCAGGAACACCATGCCAACGGCATACTGGCCGGGGGGCGGCAATTCAATTTTCAACTTCTCGCATTCGAGAGCAAGGAACCGATGCGGAATCTGCAAAAGAATTCCGGCTCCATCACCCGTATTCTTTTCGCTACCACTGGCGCCGCGATGCTCGAGATGCAGCAAGACCTGAATTGCTCTTTCGACGATGCCGTATGACTTTCGCCCCTGAATGTCCACGACAAAGCCGGTGCCGCAGGCATCATGCTCCTGCCGCGGATCGTACAAGCCCTGCTTTTTGGGAAAGTCCTGCCGCTTCATCGCGGGGGTACCTCAGTTCACATTGAACCGGGCTCTGAATGCACAAAAGCCACCAACGGTATTCGTTGATGGCCTGTGCAGGAGCTCCAAGTATTAGCAACAGGCCGTTAGGTGCTGTCCTTAGTTGTTACCATTAGGGAAATAGCTAGCGCGCTGACGTTCACACGGTTTTCCGCGGGACGCAGAAAACTGGAAACAACATCGGAAAGTGTCAGAATCGAAGAACTCGGCATACCATCTCTCAAGGGTCTTAACGGGTTAAATCTCGGCATCAGCAATCTACATCTTTCTCTTGTGCCAGCATAATTGATTATTTTTAGCTGCCCATAAATTTCACGCTGCCCGGTACAAAAATTGTTTGCCTGCGAACCCCAAACTAATTGATGTCCAGAAACACGCGCAGTTGAACAATTCCATTCCCTCACCATTGGTTACATTTGTGTTATAGATGGAACAGGGCATGACAAAACTGTATCTTTTGCGCAGCGGGCTTCATTGTTGATCTTATGGTAGGATTCGCCGAATGGAACTGACCCAACTCGAATTCTTCATAATGGTTGTCGAGCAAGGCAGCTTCTCCAAAGCAGCGGAGCGGGTCTTCCGCACTCAGCCGGCAGTGAGCATTGCGGTTCGGCGCCTTGAGGAAGAGATTGGGGCGCCGCTCTTTGACCGATCCCAAAAAGCCCCGACGCTAACGGACGCCGGCCAACTGGTTTATGACTACGCCCAGCGAATTCTGGCATTGCGCGACCAGGCCCAGAATGTAGTCTCGGAGCTCCGCGCGCTGGAGCGTGGCCGCGTTCGGATAGGCGCCAACGAAAGCACTTCGCTCTATCTGCTGCCGCAGCTCATACTCGAGTATCGAGAGTGCCATCCGAACGTTATGGTCGAAATTTACCGGCACGTCTCGGAGGCCCTACCGCGGGAGGTGTTGGACCGCAACGTGGATTTCGCTCTGTTGGCTTTCGAGCCAGTGGATCGGGATCTCGAATCCTTTCCGATACTCGAAGACGAGCTCGTGCTCATCTTGAACCCGGATCACCCGCTGGCAAAACGCGAGTCCATCGCGATCGAAGAACTGGCTAATGAGTCTTTTCTGGCTCATAACGTCAAAGCTGGCTCACGGCATAAAGTGGTGGAAACTTTTGCCCAGCACCATACGCCGCTGAACATCACGCTCGAACTGGCGACAGTTGAAACTATTAAGCGGTTTGTGCAACTCAAGATTGGGCTGGCATTTGTACCCCACATGTGTGTCGCAGAGGAATTGGCGCGCGGCACGCTTGCGACCGTCCCCGTTCGGGAAATCACCTACTTGCGCAGGCTCTGGGTAACGCATCGCCGCCAGGTGACGTTTTCGCATGCAGCTGCGGCCTTTCTCGAAGTGTTGCGTCAGCGAGCTACCGGTGAGTGGCGCATGCAGTCGCGTACAATTCCAGGTCAAACCGATCCAAAGGATCAAACGAAATGACGCCAACAGTTGTCCCTTTCGTTCAGGGCTAGCTGTTAACGAGAAGTCTACTCAGCAAGTTTACCTGTGGATAAATAGAGTGATGTTGGCTGGCAGGTTCAATATTCCTGGGAGTTTGTCGGGAACAGAGCTTCTGCCTTCTCATTCACACTGCGGCTTTAGCCCAGTGACACGAATGGCCAAAACGAGTCGAAGGAACCGTTTCAAAGGTTTTTCTTGGGAGGTGCTCAAGTAGCGCGGGATGTCAGGTTGCTGGCTCTTCTGAACTTTAGCGACAAGTTTTCGCAAGTGCATCCGCAGCTGGTTTTATCGCGCCCCAAATCACCGGGCTAAAGCCATGGTGTGAATGAGAAGTCAGCAGAAACTCTTTTTGCGTACTGATTTTGTTTATGAAAAGGCCACAGAACAACGGCGCTCGTAGATCCATCGCCTCCAAGCCCAGGACACCGCAAGAGGCTGAGGCGCGAAAGCTGGCTACCTTCCTCGAAACCGGAGAAATGTTGGCCGGCACCTTCGAACTCAAAGAGGCAATGGCTCGGGTGCTGTCAATACTGGGGCGGCATCACGGCATGTTGCGCAGCTCGATTATGCTGCTCGACCAGGATACGAATGAATTGCGCATCGTTGCGTCTCATGGGTTGGACGAAGGGGGAGTGCGCCGCCTGAGATACCAGCTGGGTGAAGGCATTACTGGCAAGGTCGCGCAAACAGGAAAGCCAATCGTCGTACCGCAAATCAGTCGTGAGCCGATGTTCCTTGATCGGCTTGGAGCGCGTAAGAAACCTCTCAAACAGCAAGAGTTGAGTTTCATCTGCGTGCCGGTCCTGGTTAACCGAAAAGCGGTAGGCGTGATTGGGGTCGACCTGCCTTACAAGCCCGATCGTGACTACGAGCGAGCAACGAGGTTTCTGTCGATCATAGCGACCATGATCGCTCAGGCAATCAAAGTCGATCACCTCATCGAGACGGACAAGCAACGCCTGCTCGACGAGAACACGCATCTGAAACAGGAGTTGCGCGAACGCTACGACTTCAGTCATATCATCGGCAACTCGGGCCCTTTGCGTCAGGTCTATGAACAGGTAACCCAGGTTGCACGCACAAACACTACTGTACTTCTGCGAGGGGAATCGGGGTCAGGCAAAGAACTGATCGCGCATGCGATCCACTACAACTCTCTACGGGCGAGTAAGCCATTCATCAAAATTAGCTGCGCGGCGCTGCCCGAAACTCTTATCGAATCCGAGTTGTTTGGTTACGAGAAGGGCGCGTTCACCGGCGCTCAAACTCGTAAGAAAGGACGCTTTGAACGGGCTGAGGGTGGCACACTCTTTCTTGATGAGATCGGTGATCTGAATGTATCGACGCAAATCAAGCTGCTGCGCGTTCTTCAGGAGCGTGAGTTTGAACGGCTGGGCGGCACTGAGACGATTAAGATCAATGTCCGCCTCATAGCTGCCACCAACAAGAACATGGAGGAGGCAATAGCCAACGGAGAATTCCGTGAGGATCTGTACTATCGCCTTAACGTGTTCACCATCTTCGTCCCCCCCTTGCGCGAGCGCAAGTCAGATGTGCTCTTGCTCGCCGATCACTTTCTTGAGAAGTACGCGCGCGAGCACGGCAAAAGCATCAAGCGCATTTCTACACCCGCCATCGATATGCTCGCTTCTTACCATTGGCCCGGCAATGTGCGTGAACTTGAGAACATCATCGAGCGTGCAGTGCTCGTGTGTGAGACAAATGTAATCCATGGCCATCACTTGCCGCCGACTCTGCAAACAGCGGAGGGGTCAGGTACGGTAACGCGCCTGTCACTCGAATCCACGGTTGGAGCTTTCGAACGAGACATTATTTTGGACGCCCTGAAAACTACGCGCGGCAATCGCAAGCGAGCGGCAAAGCTGCTTGACACAACCGAGCGGGTAATTGGTTACAAGGTTAAGAGGTACGAGATTGACTGCGGGCGCTTTCGCAGTTAACTTCACTCCGTAGGAGTGAAGAATCTGGTAACCGCTTCGCGCTACTGCTATCCAGATACAGACTCAATCGATCCACGAAACTACACGAAATCGATTACGCGAACTATCACGAAATGTTCGTGGCGCCTTTCGTGTGATTTGCTAAGGTGATTTCGTGGATCTTTTTGGTTGCTGTCAGGGCCACTGTGCCATCCGCGCTAATCTGCAGCGAATTTCCATTCCCTGCCTAGACCACAAAGGTGTAGCCGGGGTTGATCTTTTGGAACCCGACCAGGATTTCGTGAATGCTGTAAGGATGTGTGGCGTTTCCAGATAACTTATTGCGAAGAACCTGAAACACGTGCTCCAGACCGTCGGCATCGTCAATATCTACGTCAGCGACACAATCGTAGCCCTTCATGAAGAAGGTCAGTTGGAGGTTTCCGTAGTGATCGGGTGTCTTAAAACTTCCGGCGTGTGAAAAGCCAGCCGGAGGGTGATGCAAGATTCCATCAACAGGATCGAAAATACCGTGGGCCACGCTATTCTTTGTCTCCTCGCGCAACTCCTTCGGTACAACTGCAAAGAATCGATCACCCCGGATCTCCTTCAGTTCCTGGATATAAGAAAGAACGTTTTTCTCGTTACTCAATCCCGTAACCTCAGTCTTCGCGGCTATGTTCAAGAGACCTGCCCGCCGAATGTCATCGAAAGCGTCATAGAGTACCTTTCCTTTCTTTCCTTCAAAGGAAAAGACCTTATCGCTCCTCTCCAACAGGTTTTCCAAATCCTGTGGGAGTTTTGAGTAGCCGGGAAAGTTGACCTTCTTCACCTTACTCGGGTCGATCGGAAATGTAATAGAGAGCTTCGTGGTTCCGCTTGCCTTCATGCTGATGAACTGGCTTAAATACTGATAGGAAGGCGGGTCCACTTCAATCCGATAGAGGCCCTGTGGAGCGCCGCGCAGCCCGGTGATCTCAATCCCGTTTGCAGCGTTAGCGTTTGCTTTAACGACTTCGCTGAGAACTTGATGACGAAGGATGATGTCGATCTTCTCCGGAATCGGTTTCCCATAGACATCGAATACTTCCAAACGAAGCTTTATCTCATTAGCCATAGGGTGCCTCCTGCGTAAATCGATAATTCACTGAACGGCCAATTCCATAACGATAAAACGTAAAAACATAATTCACGAAATCACACGAAGTCAGTTCATGTCTTTGGTTCGTGTGGTGCGCGTGGATCGATTGTTTACACAAAAGACCTACTCGTGCTGTCACTTAAGCACTCATCCGCAGTCTAAGCCTTATGAATTCTCGCTGCGAAGCCGCCTCCCGCAGCCATCTTGAACTTGAGCCTAGTTGTCCTGTCGACAACACTCTTCTCTCTATTGTAGTCACTTCCGAATCGGTCGGCATTAGCTCCATCCTGGTAACTCTCCATCTGGAACTTACCGTCCGGCAGGAACGACAGATCGATTTCTAACTCGCGCGGAGTCCAATCCGTCATCGCACCTACATACCAGTCACGGCCGTGACGCCGCGCGATCACAACGTAATCGCCAATCTTTGCATCGAGCACCTTCGTTTCATCCCAAACGGTCGGGACGGGACCAAGGAACTCCATCACTTCCGGTTCGCGCAAATAATGTGAAGGACTGTCCGCCAACATCTGTAGCGGGCTTTCATAAACCACGTACATAGCCAGTTGATGACAGCGGGTGCCGAGGCTCATTGGCCGGTCAAAGATCGCCGCAAAGTTCTTCTCGTTTCCGCTGTTAACCATCGCGCCCGGCGTGTAGTCCATCGGCCCGAGGAACATTCTGGTGAACGGTAGGGTGACGTTGTGCTCAGGATTGGAGTACTTGCTCCACTTGTTTTGCTCGAGTCCCCTGACGCCTTCGGTATTGATCAGGTTGGGCCAGGTGCGGGTCATTGTCGCCGGTCTAATCGCGCCGTGAAAATCAACTAGCATCTTTCGTTTGGCAGCTTCGCGGCAGACCCTGTGATAAAAGTTGATTACCACCTGATCATCCCGCTGCATGAAATCAACTTTGATACCTTTAATGCCCCACTTTTCAAACTGGTTGAGTGCTGGTTCAAATTGATCGTCGAGCGTCTTCCAGACAACCCAAAGGATGATGCCGACGTGCCTTTGCTTACCGTAGGCGACGAGCTCTTCTATGTTCATCTCGGGAACCACTTCAAGCACATTGCCGAGTTTGTACCAACCTTCGTCAAGGATGATGTACTCAATGCCATACTTCGAAGCGAAGTCGATGTAATACCTGTAGGTCCGCGTATCAATGCCCGACTTGAAATTCACGTCGTAAATATTATTTGCGTTGTACCAGTCCCAGGCCACCTTCCCCGGTCTGATCCACGACGTATCCTGCACCTGCGATGGTCTGGCAAGCAGATAGACCAGGTTGTTCGTTATCAACTCACCATCTTTTTCGGCAATGCCGATCAATCGCCAGGGAAAGGTCCGCGTTCCGTTGGTGACCGCAATGTAATCGGCTGCTTCGGTTACCCTGAAGTCACGATCCTGGTTGCGATCTTTTCGCAGCTCTTGTTTCAGCGGGTAGGGTGGAAAGACCGCCGAGAGGCTATCGTTACTATTGCCTCGCAGCCACAATCCGGGATAATCATCGACGTCAGCTTCACCGATGACAATTTTCGTACCTTCCTTTGTGTCAACCACGGCAGGCAGACTGGCGAGCGAATCTTTCGCAACATTTCTCAAAGGTAGATAGAGAAACTCCCTTTCATTGTGTGAAAAGAAACTGTCTTCTTTGGGATAATAGACTCCGTAGTCGCCGGAGAAATTGAGAAGCACTTCTTCGCCATAGACCTTTACTTCTCGCTGTGGCAGCGATGTCTCGAGCCGGTAAGCCACGCCGTCGTTGTAGGCACGGAAGACGACTGCATAATCGCCCTCCATCTCCAGTCGCAGCTCGTTGTAGTGCTCACGCAGCTTCGCAAACTTTTGCGGGATCGCCACCGTGAGCTCCCGATCAATGGTGTCCCGCTTCGTCGATTTGATCTTGGGATCAAGTCCAATTGTCTTGTGATCGATATCGATCGAGAGTCGGCAGTCTTTGAGCAGCATCTTACCGTCAAAGATGACTTCGTATTCGATTCGCTCGGCAGCTCGAATGTTCAGTCGAACCTTGCCATTCGGCGACTGGAGTTCGTAGTTTGACATCGCAACCGCGCGGTCTGTTAGGAAAAACAATTGCAGCAGCGCCATCGCGAGCAAGAATGACCTCGCTTTTGAGGCTCGAATCCAATTTTCATTTTCCATTTTTCTACCGCCCCAACGCTTTAGTGCAAGAACATTCCAGGCTTCTATGAACTCAATGAGTTAGGTTTTCACCCCGCTAGGGGTGAGATGTCTATAGCCTCGGAAAGCAACCCCCTCCGGCGCCGTTCGGAGGAGCGGAACGTGTCTCGACGATCACCAGTCCCGTTGAGTTCCGCTCCTCCGAACGGCGCAGGTTTCTGTTATGTTCCGCCCTATAAACATCTCACCCCTAGCGGGGTGAAAAACCTGGTAATCAATGAAACCATGTTTCCTTTCAACGTATTGATTGACCAATTCGTCCTGACTCGGTTACTTTTCCGACAAACCCTGGCGGGGTGAAACCTGTTCCACTGAACTCTCTTGAACTACCTAATTCAACCAATGCGGCAGTGATAACGCAGCCCGATAATTCGATTCGTTGTAAGTTGGATTGCGAATTGGTGCGTAGAGATGCTGACCCGAGAACGGCCGGTCCTGGGTATAGATCCAGACACTCTCCTGGTCCCAGATAACGATTTCGTCGCGTGTGTCGCCGGTGAGATTGGTTGCATAAGCAGCCAGATCGGGATGGCCATCATCCGGAAATACTATGACTCGACGCAGGTAGCCATCGATCATCCCACCCTCGCGGACGTTACCTGACATGAGGGCAAACTCCTGACCGTCTCCGCGCCAGTTTACGGGCAACAAGGGACTACCTGAATAGCCGATTAGTACTTCGTCGAGCCCGTCGCCGTCGACATCGAACGGGATCGGAAAATGTCCCGTCATGGTTGCGCCCTGCCAAAGTGGCTTCAGCTCGTTATTGAAGATCCAGAAATTGTTGTAGCGATCCTTGACGAGGATGTCGCGGCGGCCGGGTTGGCCGGTAAGGTTGAAGAAGGCCAGCGAATCACCATTGTTTAACTCATACGGCCTCGTCTGATTCTTCACTGGCGCGGCCGGCATCCACGCCCATCGTTTCAGTTTGCCGGTGCTGCCCTCCAGAATCGGCAACTTGAAGTCTCGTGCCATGATCACTTCATTGCGGACATCGCCGTCGATGTCTTGAATTTGAAAACGGATTGTCGTTGGTCAGCAACCCGTTGCGAGGATCAGGCCGCCCCAACTGCCACAGCACCTTCCCATCCAATGTCACCGCAGTCAAATGTATACAGTAACGATCTTTCAACCAACCCAGAATCCGATCCAGAGGTAGTTCACCATTGTTGCGTATTCAGAAGGCTCAGGAAATTCTCCCCGCTCATTTCACTTCGTTCACAAATCTTCCATATTGCTTCTCCACTTGATCCGTACTGGTGGGGCCGGAAAGGATCAGCAAACGATAGCGAAACGTCACCGACTGTCTGGGTTCAAGGGTGAAGTTGAGCTTCTCTTTGCCATTGCTGAAAACCTCCTGACCCAGCGGGTTAGCAGCGAAAAGGCCGTACCCGCGCGCGTGCCAGTAAGTCGGGAAGCCGATGTTTTTCGGATGGTCAAGCATCACAAGCGTGACGGATTCCTGATCGACTTTACCAGCCAACATCATCCAACGGCCGCGCGTGCCCCAGGCAGCGTCGCCAGTCTTTCCTTCGCTGCTGCGGTACAAACCGCTGACGCCGGTGTTATCCATCACCTTTACAGCTGTTGGTCTTCCGCTCGAGTCCGTAAAGATTAGCGGCTCGCTTGAAGGTTGCTCGAGCTCGCGCCGCACCCGCATTCCCAACATCCCTTCTTTGTCGTCATGGAAGAGAACCCGTTTATCTAACGCGGTCAAGGTGGTGATGCGGTCCACCCCTCTCAGGTTTGGGCCAGCTTGAAAAACAAACGTTGTGACCTCGCGCAAGATTGGCTGACCATCAGGCATAATCCAGTCCATCTCCACTTCCAGCTCGCCATGATCTCTGCCGTCTTTCGTTCGCGCTATCCGCCGCTGCACGACCGTTCCCATCTTGCGCTGCTGTTCCGCAGGCAAAGTTGTTGAGTTGTTCCAGAAATCAACTCCGTTTACGTCTCCATAGTTGAGCCAAAATCCGGCATGGTGCGGATGGTCTACGCGCTCCCCTGGCCGAGGCTCGAGCGGAAAGCCGCGGGTGACAACCGTGCCTTCGGACGTGCGCAACGGGTAGAGCACCGGCACCTTCAATGATTCAGGCCAAACGTAAGAAGTGAAGGGCCTCGCATCGATGAACACATCGACTCGACGCGCGGCCTCATTCTTGACAATGCGCACGCCACGCTCTTGTTGTTGTGCTTGTGTGGTCATCGTGCACAGCATCACGAACGCTAAGGACAATTCCACGGCTAACGGGGTTCGGGAAAGAATGTGACGAAGGTGCATCGTTGAAGTTCTCCAGTCTGCGAAGGAGGGCAAAGGGCGTTTGCCGGGGGCGACGATCCACGAAAAGATACGAAATGACACCCATGGGAAGAGAGCTCCAAATCCCACCCACGGCAGTTACGGCAGTGGGTGGATTGTTCAGATCCTTTCTACAGGGAGTCATGGAAAGAGAGCTTCTGAAATCCCACCCACTGCCCGTTGGTGGGATTTCGGAGTTTTTACACAGTAAATCCATGAATCTCGATTCGCCACCGCAGATGAAAATAGAACAACACTGGTCAATCTGACTCGAGCTGATTCTATTTTCATGAGAATCTCTGCCGTGAGTGGGATTTCAGAATAACGTTTTGTGTTGGTTCGCGTGTTTGCGTTCGTGTACTTTCGTGGATGGTGTTCATCGTCCGGGCGACCTGTCCAGACATATCGCCTAACCCGTGACGACTTCTTGTTTGGCTTCATCGAATGTAACGCGTTTGCCTGTTTGCAGTGCGGCAATGGTCATGCAAAGTGCCACCGAGTGGTTGTAAGCCGCGTGGATGTCGGCATTCGGTGTCTTGCGCGAGCGGACGCACTCCATCCAGTTTCGCATATGGGCCAGAGTCGACTTGTCAACTCCCGTACTAGCCTCGGCTTGCACACCGCCATTGTCGCTCGAATTGGTCGAGTCAAGGAGCGACGCCTCATTGAGTCGAAACGGTTTCATCTTCATTGGCTCGGCATACTTTGCTTCCAAACCTCCGGTGGGAGTGATTTTGTTCGTATCAAGATCGATCATCCCGCCGTTGGAGTAGTACAGCTCACGAGTGCCACCGGCGCTGTTCGTTTGACGCGAAGAATAGACTACCTGGAATCCTTTGCCACCGTTGTTCGCATCACCGTAATCGTAAACCGCGGTCATGGTATCGAAGTTCCGACGGCCATCACGCCAGAGATAGATCCCGCCGTTAGCCACAACGCTGGTGGGATGACCGTGCCCGGTGAACCAGTGCACAGTGTCGATCTGATGGACCAGCCACTGGTCCGGGATACCGGACGAGTAGGGCCAGAAAAGACGGAACTCGACGTACTTGCGCGGATCAAACGGCTCGTAGGGTCGGTTGATAAGAAAGCGTTTCCAGTCGACGTCTGTCTCTCGCAGTTTTGGAACTAGATTGGGTCGTCGCCAACGACCAGGCTGGTTGACGTTCCAGGTCATCTCAACCATCACGATGTCGCCGAACTGGCCCGACCTGATGAATTCGTTGGCGCGCATATAGCTTGGAGTCGAGCGACGTTGCGTGCCGACCTGCACAACACGATCCGAGGCTTTTACCAGTTGCAGCGCCGCGCGCGCATCGCTCATGGTGTTTGCAAAGGGCTTCTCGACATAAACATCTTTTCCCGCGCGCACTGCCTCCATACAGTGATAGGCATGCTGAAAGTCCGCGGTGGCAATGATCACAGCATCGACATCTTTCATGGCATAGAGCTCGTCATTATTGCGCACCTGCGTCACGTTCTTTCCTGCCTTTTGAGTGATCTTCGCGGCGGCATCGTCGCGACGGAGTTTCCATAGATCAGAAATCGCGACTAGCTCAAAGTTGAGCTCATCGGCAAGCCGAAGAAAAGCCGGAATCAAAGCATCATTGGCGCGATCACCCGGTCCAACGACGGCGATTCGCACGCGATCATTGGCTCCGAGAATTTTCGCGTAGCTCGATGCGCGCGAACCGATCATTACCGCGGTGGCGCCCAGGGTTGCAGTCTTGATGAAATCTCGTCGTGAGTTTTTTTTGTTCATGATGTTTCTCCCGTCAGAGTCCGACAAACTTCAGTTTGTCGGACGGTTTCCGCTAAAGGTCTCTTCGCTCAGTCCACGACAACCTGAAGTTTGTCGGACATAGCCTTAAGAGTCACGAGTCGGGAGTCTGGAGTCCCGACTCTTATTTTCATGCCCAGCTGCTCTTTCTAGATATCTGAGTCTTGACTCCCGACTCCCGACTCCCGACTCCCGACTTTCAGCTCATATTTTCATTCCGAGCTTATCTTCCAGATATTTCTTGCTTATGAGCGCAGAGTCTTTTGGAGTTCTTGAATTGTCGGGCACACTGTCTAATTCCACCACTGCCCAACCACGAAACTTAACCTTTTTTAGCGCCTTGAAGACCGCCGGAAGATCAACTCGCCCGCGACCGAGTTCGACCCAGCGGTAAGACCGGCCACGACTGTCCGGGGTCGCAAGGTTCTCAACATCCTTGATGTGCAGAAAGAGCAGCCGGTCCTTGTATTGCCTGATCGCCTTTGCCGGGTCACCGCCACCTTGCTGGTAATGAGCTATGTCCAGTTCAAGTTTGATGTAGCGTGGATCAGCCTCTGCCATGATGCGATCAACTTCGGCGGGCGCTTCGCCCAGCGAGTCCATGTGATTGTGGTAGCCGACGGGGACACCCAGGTCAGTGGCTCGCCTGCCAATTTCCGTAAGCAGTTTTCCGAGCTGTTTGAAATCGCCGGCCATCGGCTGGCGACTTTTTGATCGGGCTGAATCGGTTACCTGCAGGTAATGACCACCGACGTCACGGACGAATTTTGCATTGCGAACGTGTTTGGCGATCTCGTCTGCCTCTGTGCCGGCGGTGATGCTGACTCCTCCGCTCGAAAGAGCGACCATCTCGAGGTGGTACTGGTCCAGCAACTCGCGCAGGGCCTTTTAACCGAAACGGATCATCGCCGGAGCGGGCGTAACGGGATAATCAAAGTACGAAAGATCGAGCGGGGGATAAAGAGGCGCTTCAAATACCGCTGCGAGCGTTTCAATGGGTAGCGCCGTTACGGCAGCGACTGCTCCTAGCTTCGCAATGAAATGACGGCGAGATGATGACATGAGTGGCTCCCAAGAAGCAGATTTAGAATTTAGAATTTAGGATTTTCTGACTTCCCAAATACATGATTACAACTCGAAGGTGGCGTTATTCGCGAGTGTATTTGCGTGCTACAAGTTGCTAGGTTCCAAGTTCGCAATTCTAAGTTCTAAGTTCTAAATTCTAAATTCTAATTTCTCTACCAAATTCTAAATTCTAATTTCTTCACCGTTGCAACTCGCCCTTCTCCGCTTTGCCCGGTTCGTCCAGGAGTTGAATCGATGACGCCGGACCCAGATCAGGATCGAGCCATTCTCTGAGAGCCCAAACCTCCCTTTTGTCCGGTGTTACCTCGATAATCTGAAAGACAGTCGGCCATTCGGGCTTCTTCAGAAAGCCACTCCAGTTGCAAATCACGGTGTTTCCATTCTTAAGCCGGCTTACTTCTTGAACGACATGCAGTGGAAACCCTGGCAAGTCATCTTTCTTGAGCTCCCAAACGATTTCACCTTTGGAATTCACTTCACGGACGTAGCCATGTTGATTTCCGCTGATCACTGTATTCCCGTTCTTAAGACGAACCGCTGCCCAGGCGGAAGGCGCCGGGCACGACCAGATCTCTTTCCAATTCTTGTCATACTCGACAACCTTACCCATGTTCAGGTGTGCTACCAGATACGTTCCTGCGTTGGTCATACGAACGTGACGAAATTGCCCGTGCACGCTCTTTGGATCGTCTGGACGGGCGGTCACTACGACCTGCTCCATCTCGATCGCGCCCGCTGTCTTGTTCATCAGAATCAGCTTTGCGGGGGTGCCGTTTTGCATGAATAGCACTCTGTCCTTCCCAATTGGCTGGGCCGAGTGTATTTCGGTTCCCGGCGGAGCATCGTAATTCCAGACCACTTTCTTTTCTTGAGTAATCTCGGTAGCTCCGTTTTTACGCGCGAACAGGACGTGGCTATTAGACAGCATGTGACAATCGTCTAATTCGTCTTTGTTCGGAACTGAATAGGACCACACAACCTTGCCACCACGAACGATGTACATGGTCTGAACCGGTTTGCGCGTGTCCCATTCGCCACAGTAGAGGAACGGGTGCTGCTTGAGTCCCTTGCCGGGTAAACTCGTTGACTGGGCTGCCGGTGGGCCATCCTGATTCGTTTCTCTTGTCGGGATTAGTGCGACTCTCGTTGGGATGGAAGTTCGAGACTCCACAATCAACCCAGAGAACACCGCGCCCACCACGGCCATCAGCCCTAGTATGAGTGCAACATAGAAGTATTCGTCTTCACGGCTATGCACATGCCAGGGCGCACCGCCTTTGGTGCGTGATTCGATAACACTTAAATGGCCGCCGGTTGAGGTGCGCGAAGCCTTGACTACTGCGTCAAATCCCGCTACGCCTTCCCCAGCTTGCAAAATATAGGGGTTCACTGAGTTCTGCGTCGATGAATTAGTTTAGGCAACGATGTGATATTCCCCCTGTGGCGACAGTCGGGCAGCTGGAGTTTTGGTGTTCAGTGACTCTCCCGCGGCACGCCAACTCCGCTCGCGCCCACCAGGAAATCCAAATCCGCACCACGATCCGCCTGCGTGACGTGATCGTAATACAACTTGTAATACCCTCGATCTGAAGGCGATGGTGGTGGTTTCCACGCCGCACGACGTCGCTCGAGTTCCGATTCATCGACATCCAGATGAAGATGGCGCGCAGCCACATCAAGCTCGATGAGATCTCCGTTTTGAACCAGAGCGAGCGTTCCTCCCGCTGCTGCTTCCGGTGCTGCGTGCAAGACTACAGTGCCGTAAGCTGTGCCACTCATCCGCGCATCGGAGATCCGCACCATGTCAGTAATTCCCTTTTTTAGAAGCTTTGGCGGCAGAGGCATATTCCCTACTTCGGGCATTCCCGGATAACCACGTGGCCCGCAGTTCTTGAGCACCATGACAGACGTTTCATCAACATCAAGTTCCGGATCATCGATGCGAGAATGGAAGTCCTCGATGCTCTCAAAAACAACTGCGCGTCCTCTGTGTTTCATCAAGGCCGCGGTTGCCGCCGAAGGTTTAATGATTGCTCCATTCGGAGACAAATTGCCGCGGAGAACGGCGATGCCGCCATCCAGTCTCAAAGGATCACCGAGAGGCTTGATCACATCGCGATTGTGACACGACGCCTGGTCCGAATTCCCGCCAATAGACTTTCCGTTCACTGTTAAGGCTTCCCGGTGGATAAGCTCGCCCAACTCGCGAATGACGGCCGGAAGCCCTCCCGCATAGTAAAAATCTTCCATCAGATATTTGCCCGACGGCATAAGATTTACGAGGCAGGGAACGTTGCGTCCAAGCTGATCCCAATCGTCCAGAGTGAGTGGTACACCTAGTCGCCCGGCAATAGCCAGCAGATGGATTACAGAGTTTGTCGAGCCGCCGATCGCCGCAACTATACGAATCGCGTTTTCGAAAGCTTCACGCGTCAGGATTTTAGACATGCGCAAATCTTCGTGCACCATTTCAACGATGCGGCGGCCCGCCATATGGGCCAGTGTGTAACGGCGCGAATCGACGGCCGGAATCGCAGCATTGGTTGGTAATCCAATTCCCAATGCTTCCACAACGCTCGCCATCGTCGAGGCGGTGCCCATGGTCATACAGTGTCCGGCCGAACGATTCATACAGCTTTCGGCTTCCAAAAATTCACACTCGCTCATCGCGCCGCGGCGCACGTCCTCACTGAGCCTCCAGACGTCGGTTCCCGAACCTATGTCTTGTCCGCGGAACTTGCCATTGAGCATTGGTCCGCCGGTATCACAGCCTGCGAGCAACACGACCCCGTCAATCGGGTTGGCACGGATCGATTCTTCGACATCCATGCTGACGAGATTGCGGAAAAGCATCGTCGTCGGGCGCATCAAGGTTTCACCTAGCGACATGACCGGAAACTCCAGCGGAAAGCCACCAGCCTCATAAACGCCCCGCTTTACATGATCGGCAAGCTGACGAAAGTGCGCGTTGCAAGGCGTCAGTTCAGACCAGGTGTTGCAGATTCCGATTACCGGACGACCGTCAAATAGATGAGCGGGGAGTCCCTGATTCTTCATCCAGCTACGGTGGATGAACCCATCACGATCTTTTGGACCAAACCATGCGGAGCTGCGGAGTTTCATAATGGTGTCCGACAAGCTTTAGCTTGTGGTTGAGGGGAACCGATTACTCTTTCAAAGCAAACCGAAGGCCCTGATCAAGTTCGCGCTTGATTGTCTAAGGTTTTTTGCGTGTTGCGCCTGACGCCGGTGACCAAGTCATGCCGTTTTCCGAGTCTCATGACTAAGACACTTCGTTGTGCATCCACCTACTCATTTCCCAGCGGCGACAAACTGAAGTTTGTCGGACACTGCTCTTTGTTTTGTGGCCCGAAGGGACAAAATAAGAAATGCCGCGACCAAAGCGGAAAGAGATAAATAGAGCACCCCGCCGAAGAACGAGCCCGTGGCTTTGCTTAAATAGCCAACAACATAAGGACCCGCGAATCCACCGAGATTCCCGATTGAGTTGATTAGTCCTATAGTGGCTGCCGCCGCCGTGCCTGTCAGAAAACTTGTTGGCAGTGACCAGAACGGGGCGATATAGCCGTAGATTCCCACCGCCGCGACACAAAACATGCCAACCGCCAGGGCCAGGTGATTCTGCGCCACCACGGCGAGGAACAGTCCCAGACTCGCAACGATCATCGACAACGCCGTATGCCAGCGCCGCTCTTGGGTCTTGTCAGACGACCGCCCAATTAAGAGCATACCAACCAGCCCAGCGCAAAAGGGCACGGCCGAGATGAAACTCACCTGCAGATTCGAAAAGCCGGATTGCCTCTTAATGATCGTTGGCAGCCAAAAGTTAAAACCGTAAACCGAGCTGACAATAAAGAAGTAGGCCACGGTCAACAGCACCACCTCCCGTTGCCGGAACGCTTCCAAGATGCGATAGGCACGAACTGTCTCCTTCGCCTGACTCTCTCGTTGCAGTTCTGAAGTTAGCCACGTGCGCTCGTCATCAGGCAACCAGCGGGCTTGATGCGGCCAATCGGTCAAATAAAAGATTGTAATCACGCCGAAGATAATTGCAGGCAATCCTTCAAGGACAAACATCCAACGCCACCCAGACATCCCGAGCCAGTTGATGCCGAGCAACAAACCAGACAATGGCGACCCCATGATATTTGAGATTGGTTGTGCTGCCATGAACAACGCCATCGCTTTGGCCCTGTCCTCCCAGCGAAACCAGTGGCTGAGGTAAACGATCATCCCTGGAAAGAAACCAGCTTCGGCCGCTCCCAGCAGAAAGCGCAACAGGTAGAACTGGTTCTTTGTCTGAATGAAGCCCATCAGCACCGCCACAATGCCCCAGGAGATCATAATGCGGGCCATCCAACGACGGGCGCTCCATTTCTCGACCATGATGGTGCCAGGAATCTCCAACAGAACGTAACCAATGAAGAACATTCCCGCACCGATACCCAGAACATCGTCCGTCAACGACAATTCGCCCTTCATTTGGAGCGCCGCATAACTGAGGTTGACTCGATCCAGGTATGCAATGACATAAAGCAGGAATAGGTACGGAAGCAACCGCCGCGTGATTCGTCGTCGGGCACGATCTGCGATTGAGTGCTGGTCAATAATCTGGCTCACGACCACTTAACATTCTCCGATTTGGGCTAGCAGTTATCTGAGCAGAAAAAAGATTCCACGGACCACACAACGCGGCTGCCGCAATCAATCTCATCCCAAAACCTAATCCACGCGCATCACACGAAGTAACACTAATAACATTTCGTGTCAGTTCGTTCGTGGATCGGAATTTTTACTCAAGAAAGTTACTCCAAAGCAAAAACAAGAAGTTGACCGTTGGTTTCACAAAGTAACAGGAAACTAATTGGCGACGTTTTGTTTTTCGTGGGTCGTTGTTGTCCTTGCGCCGAATTCGGGCGCCTCCTGGAGGATGAACCTTAGTCCAGAGAGGAATGCTCTTTCAATCTCTCCGCTGCCCAAGACATGCGAACTTATCGAATTCCCTCTGAGTAAGCGCTGCCACGCGTCAGCTATTGCCGGATTACCACAGATTGTGATCTGACTGTCCTCACGAACCACTCCTCGATCGACGAGTGCGTCCAGATCTGAAGAAATCAAACCGCCAAGGAGAAAAGAAAACCTCTCATCCGAAGTACCTTCACCGGCAAGCTCCAGGAGGCGAACGCAAAACATTGCTCGAGACAAACCTGACCGGCGCTGCTCGTCCATTCCTGCTTCCAACCAGCGCTGAGTGACTTCCGCTGGCGCATTTTTTGGAAGAGAGCTTGCCAGCACGGTGTGCATTTGCACAGCGTGAAGCAGTTCCCCTGATAGAGAGGTGTGGCTCGCTTGAATTTTTTCGTCAGCGTTGATCTGGATCGCCTTCCAGTGTGAGCCAAGATTCAGAACCACGCACGGAGGCTTAACAAAACGCAGGGTGATGATGCCGACGCACAATGTTTCTTCGCCGCGCATGACGTCGAGCTCGTTAATCGAGTCGAGGTCAACTGTCTCAGGCCCACAGCGAACGCCCGGGACAAGCAGAATCGGGAGATCAGTAATCTCGGGGAACTCAAACCAACGTGAAGCCCTGGAGATCTCTCTGATGCCGGCGGGCGCTGGAACATACGGCAGTTCCTTCAGCCCTAGTTGCGATGAAATCATTCCTGCAGCAGTAACGCACCTACCCTGGAACGTCGGAACTTGATTGCGCACGTCGGCGATCATTACTTTGAGTGCAGTATCAATTGTTGCTCTCGAACCAGTGCGCGCGGTATCTCGGACTCCAACTAATTTGCTGGCTCTGGCGAGAACTTCATCACCGCGCATCAGCCAAACGCGCGTATTTGTAGTCCCCATGTCAATGTAGATCGCGTTCACGCGATGTGGGCCCCCTGGGTTTCGACGTAGACCGCATATAATGATTGGCTCGCAGTGATAAATAAACGGTTTCGTTTGGGCCCACCGAAACACAAGTTGCTGGTAGTCTCTGGCAAGACGATTTGCCCGATG
>WNGA01001384.1_pt1 | contig 40210 bp, 41 predicted proteins | sample 5400061 | NCBI WGS metagenome assembly WNGA01 (sample SAMN13153366, study PRJNA577476) | soil metagenome | isolation source: 100 cm soil or saprolite under grassland replicate 2 | place: USA:California | collected 2016-06-15 | reverse complement strand
CTGCCGCCGTTGCGATAGACCGAGTCGTTTGCGTTCCGCACATCGCGGCTCGGCCGGCTGCTGTAGGGCGCCTTGCGATAGACGGCATCCGTGAGCGTGTCGGGAAAGTAGAGCTGGCCGGTGTGCACGACGTTGCCGCCGAGATGGACCTTTATGTGGATATGGACGGTGCGGCCCTGGTACCAGCCGGGATAGACGGTGCGGAAGAGCGCCAAGCCCTTCGCGTTCGTCTTCTGGATCCCGCGCATGAACGTCCGGCTCGCCGCTCCCTGGCCGAAGCCCGAATAGACGCCGCCGGCGTCGGCGTGCCAGATGTCGACGGCGGCGTTCTTGATCCCCTTGCAGGTCGAAGCATCGACGACGAAGGCGCGCAGGAGCAGCGGCGCGCCCGGGCGCCCCTCGGTGATGTTGCGGCGAACCTTCTCGCCGGCGATGTAGTACGGGCCCTCCGTCTGCTCGGGCGTGAGGACGCAGGAGACCGCTCCCGAGGCAACGGCCGCGGGCCCGGCGCCTTCCGACCTCTCGATCTTCAGCCCGGCCGCGCCGAGCGCAGTGACGAGGAAGCCGCCGAGTCTCAGCAGCGATCCGCGTCGTGTGAGCGTGGACTCATCCATCGGGGAAGCCTCCCGTCGAAAGCAGTGTCTCATCGGCGAGGATCGTCATCGCCTCGTACGGGTGCAGCCGCGCCGTCCAGTGTGGTCCGAGAACGCCCATCGCGAAGGCTGCGGTCGCATAGGCGTCGGCCGTCGCCAGATCCGGTCCGACCATCGTCACCGAGAGAACGCCGTGCGGCGGACGGCCCGGATACGGGTCGATCACGTGCTCGCCGCGGGCGTAGGCGCCCGAGGTCGCGATCGCAAGATCGGTCGCCTCGACGACTGCGGCGACCTCGCGAGACTCGAGCGGATGCTGGATGCCGACGCGCCACGAGAGCTCCGGTATCGCTCGACCGCTGAGCCGCATGTCGCCGCCGGCGTTGACGGCAAAGTTCCGCATCCCGGCCTGCCGGAGCATCTCTGCGGCGCGATCGACCCTTCACCAGGCCGGATGGATCGAGCCCTCCGGCAGCCCGCGTATCGAAGTAGCCGCGCGTCTCCCCGCGCAGCTCTTCGCACCGCGCGAGCACGTGCCGCACGTCGGGATGAGCCTCCTCCAGAGCCAGCTCACCGCGGCCCAGACGGCTGATCTCGCTGTCGTGCTCGTACGTGCTGAAGGTCGCGTCGGCCCAGCGCAGCCAGTCGAACATCTCATCGACGGCAGCCTGGTCGGCATCCTCGCCGCGGAGATCGAGCATGATCGGCATGCCCATGATGTGCTCGACGCGGCGAAGGCCCGGAACGGCGACGGCGAGCGTGCTCATGCCCGCTTCGCCTTCAAGATCGCCGACTGCAGCGAGTTGACGAAGGCTTCGCTCGTGTCCGTCGCACCGGAGACGAGATCGATGTTTGCGCTCTGGGCTCTGAGGGCTTCGCTGCGCAGGATCGGCAACGCGTTCGCGCTGATGAAGGCGGAGCGGCTGCTCTCGTTCGGATAGACGGGGACGCTGACCGCCGTGATCTTGCGTGCCACCTTCGTCTTGGCGCCGGTGGTCGTGGTCGTCTTCCTGACCGTGATCGTGACCTGCAGCGGCCCGTAGCGGTCCGCCTCGACCGTCGAGCCGGCGAACTTCCTGATGACGACCTTCGTCTTCGTCGCCGAGGCGGTCGCGTCGGCGACCGGGATCGCGATCACGGCGGCGGTCAAAAATGTCGTGAGTACTCGTCTCATGGAATACGTCCTTTTCGTTAGAGGGCGAACTTCTCGGTATGGATGAAGCGGGCTGGTACGTCTGCGCGGCGGACGTTTCGCTCGAGGGCCGCGGTCATCGCCGGCGGCCCGCAGACGTAGACCTGCCGCTCGGCGATGTCGGGAACCAGCTCGCGCAGATGCGCGCCCGAGAGCAGCTGCCTGCCTGCAGATGTCGCGTGGTCACCGGCGACGAACAGCAGCCTGATGTCCCGCTGTTCGGCGAGCCGCTCGAGCTCCTCCCGGAAGATGATTTCCTGCTCGTCGACGACGCGGTAGATGACGACGACGTCGCCGCCCATGTCCTCCATCAGCGCGCGGATCGGCGTGATGCCGATTCCGCCCGCGATGAGCAGAACCTTGTCGCGCCTGCGCGAGGCCTCCGTGAAGACGCCGAACGGCCCCTCGGCGATCACGCGCGTGCCGGGCGCGATCTCGCCGGCTCCGCTGGAGAAGTCTCCCAGCGCTTTCACGGTTATGCGTAGCGTGCGGCCGTCGGGCGCCTCCGAGAGGGAGAACGGATGGGAGGCCCACCAGCGCTTCCGGTCCAGGAAGCGCCAGAGAAAGAACTGGCCGGCGCGCGCGTCGAGGCGATCGAGGCCGCGGCCGGTGATCCGCAACGAGACGACATCGGGGCGCTCGCTCACGGCTTCGGCGACGCGCAGGCCGTGGCGGAGCGCCTTCGCGATCGGAGCCACGACGCGGAAGGCGACGACGACTCCGAGCGTCGCGAGGTACAGCCCGCGCCAGTAGTCGGCGGCGATGCGGTCGTAGACGAGCTCGTTGCCGGTCGGAATCTGGTGGAACCAGGCGAGTGCGATCGCCGCGTAGGCCGCCAGGTGGACTCCGTACCAGGCTTCGTATCGGAGCCGGCGTCGCACGATCACGACCGAGCTCACGGCGACTGCGACGAGCAGCCCGGTGCCGATCGTCGCGGTGATCATTCCTGGATAGATGCCGGCCTCCGAGCATGGTCGAGATCTCCCGCGGCAGCGAGATCTTGTCCATGAGGGCGTAGCCCCAGACGGTCAGGAGGACGTGTGCGACGACGAGGTCGAGGCAGGCATGCCCGTTCCAGCGGTGCCAGACAGTGAGGCGATCGAAGCCGACGAGGCGCTCGACGCCGGGAAGGCGCGCGAGCAGCAGCACCTGGAGCAGCGCGGAGTAGGCGCCCAGAAGCCCCGTGATCCGGCCGAGGCTCGTCAGGAGCTCGCCGGTGCCGTGGACGTCGGAGACGTTGCCGCCGTGCACCCAGAGCCAGACGATCAGGACAGCGTTTCCGCCGACCACCGCCCACAGCGCCGCGGTCGTAAGGGCGCGCGTGTGCGATCGCGAGCGACGCCAGGCGGCGAGGGCAGAGGACCGTTCGAGGGCATATCCCGCTTCAGTCATGCGCAAGAGAGAACCAGCGCTCTCTGAGAAACGGCTGAAAGCTGGTTAAGAGGTCAGTAAGACCTCAGCTGGGATCCGGTGTTCAGCGCCGGTCTTCTCGCCTCCGGTGTCTTCTCGAGCTCCGTCCAAGCGGCGCCGGAGGGCGAGCCCGAAACGGCTTTCCTCGCCAAGGCTTCCGTACGCGTGCGTGGGCACGGTGCGAGGCGCATCGTTGAGATCAGGCTCAGGTTGTCGAGACCGGCTCGCGTGAGCGCCCTGCTGATCCGCAGCAGCAGGAGGCTCGGGCGCCGGCAGTTCTCCGCGCCGGCCGGGTCGAGCGTCCTGCTCATGCGCATCGGCCGTGGCACCAAGGCCGGCCCAGCACGGCTCGCGCTCACGCACAGAGCCGTGTCGGGCGAGACCGCTCGCGCGAGTTACCGACTCCGCCTGCCGCGCTAGACCGACGCCGGCCGTGGCCGGCCCTGGAAGACGCCAGGCAGCCGCAACGCCGAGTAGGGCTAGCCGCACTGCCCAGGATGATCCGCGGCCGTAGCCTCGTTCGTATGAACGTGGCGATCCTCCACCGCTTCCCCTCCTTGAAGGGCCTCGCGTCCTCTCCCCACCGAGGCCTGGTGGAGATCGCCACGCTCGCAGGTCTCTACGGCATCTACGAGGTCGTGCGAGGCCGCGGGCACGCAAGCCTCGCCGGGGCCCGCGACCACACGGATTGGATCGTGGACGTCGAGCGGCACCTGCACCTGTTCGGCGAGCGCGCGATCCAGCGCGGCGCACACTGGGTTCCCGGAGTGCCGACCCTGCTCGGAATCGCCTACATCGCGCTGCATTTCGTCGGCACCGCCGCATTCCTCGTCTGGCTGTACCGGCGCCACCCGGAGCGCTTCCCGCTCGTGCGCAACACTCTCGTCGCCGCGACGGGCGTCGCGCTCGCGCTCTACATCCTCTACCCCGTCGCCCCGCCTCGCCTGGCGGGTCTCGGCTTCGCCGACACGGTTTCGGACAGCGCGAAGGTGAATCTCAGCTCCGACCTCCTCGGCAGCCTGTACAACCCCTTCGCCGCAGTCCCGAGCCTGCATTTCGGCTACGCGCTGCTGGTGGGCGTGACGATCGCCGCACTTGCGCGTGGACGCGTCGCTCGAGCAATCGGCTGGAGCTACCCGGCCGTGATGATGCTGGTGATCGTCGGCACGGGCAATCACTTCTTCTTCGACGCTGCCGCGGGCGCGCTCGCGATCGCCGTCGGCTTCCTCGCGGCGAGCTGGGTCAGCGCGCCCGAAGCCAAGCCCGCGCCGAAACAGCGAGCTGTGCGGGAATCCGCCGTCGCGCTGTCCTGAGCGCCTCCTGAAGCTCAGCCGTTGCAAAGCCGTCGTTCAAAGAGCGGAGCGCCCAGCCGTGTCCGCAGAGGATGTCGAGCGGCCGTAGATCTGCGAACGCGGGGCGCGGCGGGAACCAGCGCAGGAGTGGATGCACCGCGACGAGCTCGTCGCCGGCTTTGTAGTACCGCGCCGTGCCGAGCACGTCGCCACACGCGAGAACTCGCTGCTCCTCCCACCAGAGCACGACCTCCCGCCAATGACGGCTTGCGCGGATCACACGGAAGGCGAACGGTCCGAGCGGCTCGCGCGGCACCACATGGTGAGGCACACCGAGCTTCTCCGCGAGCGAAGCACAGTCGCGATTGTGGCGGTCGAGCAGTTGGATGACGCCCGCCGCCTCGCCCGCGGCGCGGGTCCGTTCGTCGACCCCCTCGCCGTCGACCGGATCGACGAGCCAGACTCGGCCGTCGGCTACGAGCGCATGGGAACAGCGCTCGAGGAACTCGTCCTCGACCAGCCACTCAAAGCCGGCATCGAGTTCACGGAAGACGACCCGCACGGCGAAGAGAGTACGGGTACTCCGTAGACCGCCAGAGCTCTCACGACTCGGAGATCCGCGACATAGAGCCGAACCGGATACGCGTGCGAGGCGCGCCAGCCGGCCTCCGTCTCGACGACGTGGCCCCACAGCGTGACCTCGCCGAGAATGCGGCAGACCGTGCCGGGCTCGTCGCGTCCGCGGGCGTACGAGAGCGTATCCACCGGATCGCGCGCGGCGTGGAAGCCGCAGTTGCAGGCAACGCCCGGAACCGGATGAGGCGGGAGCGCTTCGGCGAAGGGATCTTCGTGCCGGCGGCACTCGGCGAGCGCGGGCTGCTCGAGCGGCCAGACGAGGTCGTGCAGGACCGAAGCAAGCCTGAGACCCGCAGCGGTCTCCGTCACGGCCCAAGCACGCCAGCCGGTGACGACCTCGGCACTCTCGCGAACAGCGTTTCCGGTCTCCATCAGGGTGCTCCCGCGAAGCGCACCGCCGCCGGCGGCATCACGCCGTCGACGAGTCCGTAGGCGACCGCCTCGTCGGGCGCCATGAAGCGGTCGCGATCGATGTCCTTCAGGACCTGCTCCAACGGCTGCCCGGAGTGCCGCGCGATGATCTCCGCCATTCGGCGCGTCATCTCGAGGATCTCCTTCGCAGCGATCTGGATGTCCGCCGGCGATCCGCGAAAGCCGCCCGACCCTTGGTGGATCATCACCTTCGCGTTCGGCAGCACGAATCGCTTCCCGGGCGTGCCGCCGCACAGGATCATCGCCGCGGCCGACATGCCCATCCCGGTGCAGATCGTCTGCACGTCGGGTCGCACGTACTGCATGGCGTCGTAGATCGCCATTCCGGCGTACGAGGAGCCACCCGGAGAGTTGATGTAGAGCGAGATGTCCCTGTCGGGATCCTCGGCCTCGAGGAAGAGAAGCTGCGCGGTGATGACGTTCGCGATGTCGTCCTCGACCGGCTGGCCGAGGAAGACGATCCGCTCGCGTAGGAGCCGCGAGTAGATGTCGAAGGAGCGCTCGTAGCGACCCTCGTTCTCGACGACCATCGGGATCAGCGGCATTCGGCCTCCTTGAACGGCCGCCGAGCGAAGCTCGCCGGCCTCCTATGCGGCGTCGCCGAGTCGACGCCTGATAAAGTGCAACCGTTCGGTTGCGCCTAGTATACGCAACCCGAGGGTTGCTGATTGGAGGAGTCGTGGAAGTGACGCGCGAGATCGTCTTCCCCGTCCCGCCGGACGAGGTCTGGAAGGCGCTGACGGATCCGGAGCAGCTCGAGGAGTGGTTTGCGAACGACGTCGAGCTCGACCCGCGCGAGGGCGGCGAAGGCGTGTTTCGGTGGGACGACGGCGAGGAGCGCCATGCGACCGTCGTTGAGGCCGAGCCCGGCGAGCGGCTCGTCCTGGACTGGGACGACGAGGGCACCGTCGAGCTCACGCTGGAGGAGGTCGAGGAGGGAACGCGCCTGCTCGTCCGCGAGTCGACTCCGCAGTTCGCAACGGCACTCGAGCTCAGGGCCCAAGCCTTCGCCTACGCGTGACCGATCCAACGGGGCGCGTCTTCGACGCGCTCGCCGACGCGAATCGCCGCTACGTGCTCGAGGCGCTCGCCGAACGGGACACCGCCACCGCGACGGAGCTCGCCGCGGAGCTGCCGGTGACGCGGCAGGCCGTCTCGAAGCATCTGGCCGCGCTCAACGAAGCGGGCCTCGTCGAAAGCCGGCGTGAAGGCCGCGAGACGCGCTACGAGCTGACTCCCGGGCCACTGGGAGTCGCGATGGACTGGATGGCGAGCGTCGGCGCCGACTGGGACGCACGTCTCGCGGCGCTGAGCAACCACCTCAGCGGTGAATCCCCCAGGCGGCGAGGCGGCGCTCGGCGCCGGGGATCACGCGGTTGAGCTCGTCCAGCAGGTCGCCCGGCTGCGCGATCGCATACGCCTGCCGCGCCGCGTAAGCGCGCAACGCGCAGTCGACGGCGGCGGCGTCATGGAGCGACGTGAGCGCCTTGACTCCCTCTGCGTAGACGCCGTAGAAGTACCAGCGGCCGAAGGTGTTCCAGTACGTCATCGGCGCGCCGACATGGCGACGCACTCCGGCCGGAAGCCTCCTCGGTGCACGCCGCCGGGAAGAGCCCAGTCGCCTCTGCGCCCACGTCGCGAGCGTTTCGTCCAGCCAGGGATCGCGCGCCTGATCGTTGCCGACAAGCGAGTAGAACCACTGGTGCGCCGTCTCGTGGTCGAGGATGAGTCGCGCGAGTTTGCTCCTGCCGAAGAAGGTGAGCGTCGGGTACTCGATCCCGATGTTGCGCACGTCGGGCGGGATGACGACGGTGTACACGGGCCAGCGGTATGGGCCGTAGCGTCGTGCGAGCGCCTCGAGGGCATTCTTGGCGAGCGCGAGCGGGATCTCCGGCCTACCCGTGGTGACGGCGACGCGGACCGTCACTGTATCGGGAGCATGAGCGGCCGTGGTTGCGACGCGAAAACGCCCGACGGCCAGAGCGACGTCCCGCACCGCGTCGGCGTGCCAGTGACCCGCACCGACGGGCACGCCTGAGACGAGCGCGCGCACGCCGCTCGGTGCGCGAACACGGATGTCGAAGTCGGCGGCCGGCGCGGTCGAGCTCTCGGAGAGGATCCGCGCGGGTGGATCCGTGACCCAGCCACGACGGAGATCCCAGGCGAGGATCGGGAAGAAGGTGCCGAGCCGGAGGCCGTGGGCGAACCTTGCGATGCGATCGTAATGGCCGGCCGGCATGCGCAAGCGCCAAGGCAGATGCACGGTCACGGCCGAGTTGGGAGCCAGCGTTCGACCCAGGCGTACGATCAAGGTCGTGGCGTTGGGCCTCTGCACGCGGAGCCGCGTCCCGCCCTTAGCGACCGGCCCTGCGTCCAGACGAGATCCACTCTGACGTTGCAGCGGCCCGTTCGGCCACAGACGGAAGACGAGATGGTCGGTCGGACGGTTCGGCGTGAAGATGACGGTGAGATCACCGGTGACCGTGCGAAACGACGGCGCGACGCGGATGTTCAACGTGTAGCGGGGACGGTCCGCGCGCGGTTCGGCCGCCGCCGGCGGACCCGGGCACGCAACTGCTGCAACGAGGAACGGCACTAGCACCGTGTGCATCGTGCCTGAGAGAGAATCCCGCGATGGAACGCCGTCAGCTCGGCGAGACCGGCGTCGAGGTCTCGCGAATCATCCTGGGCTGCGGCAACTTCGGCGGGATCGGCTCGGCTCCGGAGTTCTTCGGCCAGGGCGAGAGCGAAGAGGAGGCGTTCCAGATCATGGACGCCGCGCGGGAGCTCGGCATCACGATGTTCGACACGGCCGACGCGTACGGCGGCGGTAGCAGCGAGACCATGATCGGAGAGTGGATCGCGAGCAGAGGCGACCGGCCGCAGCTCGCGACGAAGACGTTCAACCCGATGGGTACGGGACAGGATCAGGGCCTCGCGCGCGCACGAATGTCGCGGCAGCTCGAGTCCAGTCTCGATCGACTGCGCGTCGCGTACGTCGAGCTCTACCTCGCACACGAGTTCGATCCGGAGACGCCGCTGGAGGAGACGATCGCGACGTTCGAAGGTCTGATCGAGCTCGGGCTGATCAAGGCCTACGGCGTCAGCAACTTCAACGCCGACCAGCTTCGGGCGGTACTGGCAGTTGGACGGCCGGCGGTCGTGCAGAACTCGTACTCGTTGCTTGATCGCGCCGACGAACGCGAGGTGCTCGGCCTCTGTGAAGCATTCGGCGTCGCGTACACGCCTTTTAGTGCGCTCGCCGGTGGCTGGCTGACCGGGAAATACAAGCGCGACGAACCGCCTCCCCCCGGATCGCGGATGGCGACCCGGCCCCAGCCCTACGAGCATCTGCGCACTGACGCGACGTTCGACGCGCTCGACCGCTTCACGGACGCAGCGGCGCAGCGAGGCATCGAGGCGGCAACGCTCGCCATCGCATGGGTGCTGGCGCAGCCGGTTGTGACTGCGGTCATCGTGGGGCCGCGAAGTCCGCAGCAACTCGACGACACGATCGGAGCGGTCGACGTGCAGCTCTCGAAAGACGAGGCCGACGAGCTCGCGGCGCTTTTTGACTAGGGCGAGAGACGCTCGATCAGCCAGTCGCCGTCCGCGCGGCGATAACGGAGGCGGTCGTGAAGCCGGTCAGCCCGGTGCTGCCAGAACTCGTACGTCTCCGGCACGAGCCGGTAACCGCCCCAGTGCTCAGGCCGGGGGACGTTTTCGGAACCGAGCTCCCGCTCGATCTCGGCCACGCGCTCATCGAGCTCTGCGCGGCCGGAGAGCACCGCCGACTGACGTGACGCGGACGCCGCAAGCTGCGCACGGCGCGGGCGGCTCGCGAAGTACTCGTCCGATTCCTCGCTGCTGACCCGCTCGACCCGGCCCTCAACCCGCACCTGGCGACCGAGGGGATCCCAGTAGAACAAGGCCGACGCGCGGGGATTGGCATCCAGTTCCCCGGCCTTCCGGCTCACGTAGCCCGTGTAGAACACGAAGCCTCGCTCGTCGACCTCCTTCAGAAGCACCATGCGCACGGACGGGACGCCGTCACCGGTCGCCGTCCCCAGCGCCAGCGCATGCGGAGCCCGGATCCCGGCCGCCTCGGCGTCCGAATACCACCGCCTGAATTGCTCCAGCGGGTCGGGATCGACGTCGCTCTCCAGCAGCAGGGCCGCTCGCTCGTCCACGATCGGCCAGGGTAGTTGACAAGCTCTAGCGTAAGTATATACTTACCGTAAGTCATGACTTACGCAGTAGCACTACAGGCACTCGGCGACCCGACCAGGAGGGCGGTCCTCGAGGAGCTCCGCGACGGGCCGCGCGCCGTCGGCGAGATCGCCGCACGTCTCCCGGTCAGCCGGCCTGCGGTGTCGCAGCACCTCCGAGTCCTGAAGGAGGCGGGTCTCGTGACGGAGCGACAGAACGGGACGCGGCGTCTCTACCGCGTCGAGCCCGACGGCCTCGCCGAGTTGCGGGAGTACCTCGAAGGCTTCTGGGAAGAGGCGCTCGCAAGCTTCAAGGCGGCGGCCGAACAGAACGAAAAGGAGGAGGAATGACGACAGAACAGGCAGAGCGTGCGGTCAACAGATCGATCACCGTCGAGACACCTCGGGAACGCGCCTTCGAGGTGTTCACCGACGGCATGAGCCGCTGGTGGCCACTCGAGACACACCACATCGGCGAGCGGTCGCCGATGGAGGCAGTCGTCGAGCCCCGGGCCGGTGGACGCTGGTTCGAGCGCGCCGACGACGGAAGCGAGTGCGAGTGGGGTCGCGTGCTCGAGTGGGAGCCGCCGGAGAGGATCGTGTTCGCGTGGCATCTCGGTCCCGAGTGGAAGTACGACCCCGATCCGGCCAAGGCGACGTCGGTCGAGGTCCGGTTCATCGCCGAGGGGCCGGCCACGACGCGCGTCGAGCTCGAGCATCGCGGTTTCGAGGTGCACGGCGACCGGGCTGACGAGCTGCGCGTACCGGTGTCGGAGGAGGGCGGCTGGAGCGGGCTCCTGAAGCGGTTCGCCGAGGCGGCGGCCGCCTAGCGGTTAGCGAAAGAGGTCGCGCTCTTCGGGAATCACGAGGTCGCGGGCGCGTCCGTCGCCCGCGACCTCGAGACCGCGCACGACCGCAGCCGGGATCCCGTCGACCTTCCCCATCACGAGCTCCGCGGCGCTTGCGATCTCGTCGGCGACGGCGATCATCGTCGCGTGCAGCTCGTAGCCGACGCGGTCACGGGTCCCGCGCAGGTCGCGCATCACCTCGAGGCCGGCGGCGCCGAGCGCCACGTCGATCGTGCCCTGTCGCCACGGGCGTCCGAACGAATCGGTGATGAGGACGGCAACCTCGCGGCCCGTCAGCCCCCTCAGCCGCTCTCGGATCGCCTGCGCCGAGCCGTCGGGATCTTCGGGCAGCAGGACGACCGTATCCGGCTCGGGTGCGTTCGACGAATCGACGCCGGCGGATGCGCAGATGAAGCCGTGCTTCGTCTCCGCGATCACGAGTGGCGGGCGGATGCGCACGACACGCGCCGCCTCGCGGAGGATCACCTCGATACGCCTGGGATCCTCGTCCTCGGCAATCTCGCGCGCACGCGTCGACGGCTCGACGTCGGAGAGCCGGACCACACGTCCCTCGGACTTCGAGACGATCTTCTGCGCGAGCGCGACCACGTCCCCGTCCTCGAGCTCGACGTTCGCCGCCACGAGCTCCGCCAGGTCGTCGCCTTCCTGAATCTCCGGCAGGCCGGCGACGGGGATGATGCGCAGCTCTCGGCTCAGGGGAGGCCCGTGAGGCGAATTCCGGCGTGCGCCTTGTAGCGCTTGTTCACGTTGAGGATCACGGAGGTCATGCCTTCGAGCGCGCGCGAGTTGGCAAGCGGCCCGACGTCGATCGCGCGGGCCCCCAAGCGCTCCGCCAGCTCGAGCGCGCGTTCCTTTGCCTCAGAGCTCTCGCCGCAGATCAACGCGTCTCCTGGATCGCCTTCGATCACGTTTGCGGCCGCAAACGACTGCAGTCCGGACGCGACCGGCGCCCGCACGATGCGCGCCACCTCCTCCGCAAGCGATCCCTGATGCCGCCCCGGCAGCACACCGGCGTCGGTAAAGCGCAGGTCGCTCGCAACGCAGAGGACCGGCGTCGTTCCGATCGCGTCCGCGAGCTCGGCCGCGGTCTCGAGCGTCGCAGTGGACTTCACCGCGAGCACGACGATGTCGGCGTCGCCGACGACGGCCTGGTTGAGACCGCCCGCGACGCCGAGCTCCTGGGCGGTGCTTCGCGCGCGATCGGCGTCGCGGGAACCGACGATCACCTCGTCCTCGCCGAGCTCGGCAAGCCTCTTCGCGAGCGCACGGCCGAACGCGCCCGTCCCCCCGACGATCGCGACCTTCATGCGAGCGCGACCGCGTCGAGCGCAGCCTCGGCCAGCCGTTTCCGCGCGGCCGCGTCACGCATGAGCGTTCGCGTCACGATCGGCCGGACTCCGAGCGCGCCGACGGCGTCGGCGTCAACAGCATCCTCCTCGTCGATGACGAGCGCGTCGATCAGTCCCACGTAACACTGCGCAACGTGGACCGCAGTCGTTCCGCCCTCGAGGCGCTGCAGCATCGCCGCCGCAGGGCCTTTCACGGCGCGACCGCCGATGAGTGGACTCACCCCGACACAGGGCACGCGACGGCGCTCGAGCGCGGAGCGGATCCGCTCGACGGCGAGAATCGGCCCGACCGAGACGAACGGGTTGCTCGGGGCAACGAGGATCAGATCCGCCTCGTGGAGTGCCTCCAGCACCCCGGGCGCGGGCCGCGCGTCGGTCGCGCCCTCGAAGCGCACGCGATCGACCGGATCGCGGTGGCCACGCGCGACGAACCAGCGCTGAAAGTCGAAGCTCCCGTTCGGCGTATCGAGCCAGGTGCGCACTGGATCGTCGGTCGCAGGAAGGATTGTGCTGTCGAGTCCGAGCGCTGCAGTCAGCCGAGCTGTGACGGCGGAGAGCGCCTCACCGGCTCGCAGGGCCTGCGTCCGAACGAGGTGGAGGCCAAGATCGCGGTCGCCGAGACGGAACCAGTCTTCCCCGCCCAGCGTCTCGACCGTTGCGAGTGCGTTCCAGGTCTCCTCGGCCCTTCCCCAGCCGCGGTCTTGGTCTGCAATTCCCGCAAGCGCATAGAGCACGCTGTCGAGATCCGGGGAGACCGAGAGGCCGAGGACCTCGAGGTCGTCGCCAACGTTGACGATCGCCGCCAGGTCGGCAGGATCGAGGACGTCGACCAGACCGCGCAGAAAACGCGCCCCACCGACTCCGCCGGAGAGCGCGGCGACCTTCACGATGCCATCCTCAGTCCTTCGAGCGCGACCTGCGTATGCGCTCCGGCGCGGCGCCTCACCCGGTCGAGATCCTCGCGCGTGTCGACGTCGTCGGCGAGGTTCGGAATTGCGGCGACGACCACGTCGAGCCCGAGATCGCGGGCGGCCCGCTCGAAGCGTTCGGCGCTCCGCGCTCCGTACAGCGGCTCGAAGAGCTGCGGCGCCGGCAGGCTCAGCGCGTTCGTGCGACCGTCCTCCGACGCGACGAGCGCGATCCCGTCAAGCGGCGTGGCCGCGATGAGCGAGCGCAGGTCGTAGGGAACGACGCAGGGAACATCGGCGTTGACGACGAGCACCGCGTCTGAGGGGAACAGACCGATCGCCGCCGCGACCGCGGCACCCTGCCCCCCGCCCGGATCGTCCACGACCTCTGCACCAGCCTCGAGCGCGACGCGACGCCCCTCCTCGTCCCCGGTGACGACGACCGTTCTTCCAACGTCGGTCGCCGCCGCGAGCACGTCCGCCAGCATCGCGAGGACGATCGCCCGGTGCGGCTCCTCGCCGAGACCGGTGAGACGTTGCTTGCCGCCGGTTCCGCGGAACGGCACGACGATGCCCGCCATGTGCGCAGACTACCGCCGGTGAAACGGCTGGAGAACGCGATGATCGCGGAGCAGCTCGAGGCATTCGCCGGGCTGCTCGATCTCTCGGGGTCCGGCTACTACACCTCCCGCGCATACCGGCGGGCCGCGGAGACCATCCGGGAGACGAAGGCGCCGATCGCCGAGCTCGTCGCCGCGGGCCGGGTACAGGAGCTGCGCGGCATCGGGTCAGGCATCGCGACCCGGCTCCAGGAGCTGATCGAGACGGGTCGCATTGCGGAGCTCGACGAGCTCGAGCGGGAAGTTCAGCCGGAGCTCGTAGGTCTCGGGCGCTTCCTCGGCGTCGGTCCGAAGCGGATGGTCGAGATCGGGCGCGCACTTGGGATCTCGTCCGCCGAGGAGTTCCGAGAGGCTGCGCGTGCCGGACGGTTGACCTCTGTGGCAGGGATCGGGCCGCACACCGAGCGCCGCCTGCTCGCCGGGCTCGAGCGGGAAGGGAAGCCGCAAAAGAAGGGAATGCTGCTGAACCGCGCCCGCGCGCTGCTGGAGGAGATCGCGGAGGCGCTCGGCGGTGAGGTGGCCGGGGATCCACGCCGCTGGGCGGACACATCGTTCCAGTTCGCCGTCGTCTGCGCGGCCGTGCGGCCGAAACCTGTTCTCGACTCGTTCGCGGCGTTGCCGTCGATCGTGTCGGTGCTCGAACGCGAGACACGCCGCGCGCTCGGTGTCACCGTCGAGGGAGTGCCGGTCGAGCTCGTCGCCGCCGATCCGAAACGGCTCGGGACGGAGCTCGTGCGCGCCACCGGAACTCAGGCGTACGTCGAGGCGCTCGGCGAGCTACCCGATGCGCCGGACGAGGAAGCGCTCTACGCGCGGCTCGGTCTTCCCTGGTGCCCGCCCGAGCTACGTGAGCAGCCGTTCCGCGGCGAGCCGCCGGCGCTGCTCGAGCGCAGCGACATCCGCGGCGACCTGCACGTCCACACGACGTGGTCGGACGGGAAGGCGTCCGTCCTCGAGATGGCGACCGCTGCGCGAGACCTCGGCTACGAGTACCTGGCGATCTGCGACCACACGCCCAACGTGCGCGTCGTCCCCGGGCTCGACGCAGAGGACCTGCGGCGCCAGAGCGAGGAGATCGCAGCGGTCAACGAGAAGCTGGCACCGTTCCGGGTCCTCCGCGGGACCGAGGTGGACATTCGCAGCGACGGGGAGCTGGACCTTGCCGACGACATCCTCGAGGAGCTCGACTGGGTGCAGCTCAGCCTCCACGCGGGACAGCGACAGCCGCGTGAGGAGCTCACGCGCAAGGTGACCGAGGCGATGCGCCATCCAGCGGTGCGCGCCCTGAGCCATCCCAAGGGCCGGATCATCAACCACCGTCCACCCAATGCGCTCGACCTGGAACGCACCTTCGAGGTCGCGCTGGAGACCGGGGTCGCGATCGAGACGAACGGCCTCCCCGACCGGCTCGACCTCTCCGGGCCGGAGATCCGGCTCGCGGTCGAAGCCGGCGTCCCGATCGTCGTCTCGACCGACGCGCACTCGGTCCGCGGACTGGGGAACATGCGCCTTGCCGTGCACACCGCACGGCGTGGGTGGGCGACTGCGGCGGACGTCGTCAACACGCGGCCGCTCGCCGACGTCTTCGCGCGCCCATGACGGTGAAGATTTTGGCGACACGTCGTTATCCGGGCCCTGCGTTCGACGAGCTCGCCGACATCGAGGTGCGGCCACTCTCGGAGCTCGCGATGCCGAGGGCGGAGGTGGAGGTACTCGTCGTGGCGAACGAGCCGATCCCGCTCCACCTCCTGCCGGGATTGCGGCTCGTCGCGAACTTCGGCGTGGGCTACGACAGCCTCGGCGTGGACGCGCTCCGCGAGCGAGGGATCGCGGTCACGAACACACCGGGCGTGCTCGACGCGGCGACCGCGGATCTCACCTTTGCGCTGATCCTCGCCGTGCGCCGCCGGGTGGTGGAGGGAGACCGCCGCGTCCGTGCCGGTCGGTGGACCGGCTCATGGGCTAACGGCTTCCTCGCCGAGGAATTGACCGGGGCGACGCTCGGCATCATCGGGCTGGGCCGGATCGGCCAAGCGGTTGCGCGTCGCGCACGCGGATTCGAGCTGCGCGTGCTCTACACGCAACGGCGGCGTGCAGAAACCGAGCTCGGCGAGTACCGCGAGCTGGACGAGCTGTTGCGCGAGTCGGACATCGTCACCATCCACGCGCCGTTGAGGCCGGAGACACGTGGTCTCGTCGATGCGGGGCGGCTCGCGCTGATGAGGGACGGCACTTGCCTCGTGAACACGGCACGGGGCGAGATCGTCGAAGAGCCGGCGCTTGTCGCCGAGCTTGTCTCAGGCCGGCTTCGAGCAGGGCTCGACGTGTTCGCGCACGAGCCGCACGTTCCTGAAGAGCTGCTCACGCTGCCGAACGTCGTCCTGACGCCGCACCTCGGCAGCGCCACCCGTCAGACGCGTGAAGCGATGACGCGGATCGTCGTCGACAACATCCTCGCGTTCGAGCGCGGCGACGCCCTCGTCACACCGGTCACGGAGTAGCCCGTGGACGAAAAGTCACGCTTTCCTTACGCTCAGGGTCAGACCCTGCCGTTTGGGCCACGGCTCCAACGCGGGCCCAACGTTGGGGACGAAAGTCGCGCTTTCCTGACAATCAGGGTCAGACCCTGCCGTTCGGGCCGTGGCTAGAGGAGTCGCGGCCGCGACGACTCGCCGTTACGCCGGTGACGTAGGAAGTGCGGCGCTGCCGGGGCCGCTGCTCGTCCACTCGGCGAGCTCGTACCAGTGCGTCTCCCGCAAGGCCTGGCCGACCTTCGGGTCGGTGTGCGCGGCGTAGAAGACGTGGCGCTCGAGGTCGCAGCAGATCGCGACCGCGCCGAGTGGGACGTCCGGGATGTTCATCAGAGCCTCCGCCGGCAGCCTCGCCTCGGCCACCGTGTAGTGCTTGAACTGAAGGTCGGGCGCGTACTCCATCAGCTGCGGCCAGTCCGGACAGGTGCGGGAGCTCATCTTGGAACCCTTTCCGCCTCCGCTTCGATCTCCTCCCCGGCCCAGCGTCCTTCGAGGCGCACGACACCGCGCTCTCCACCGCCGGGATACACGACGAAGTCGAGCGCGTCGTCGAGCCAGTGATAGAGCTGCTCGCCCGTCTCGTCCGTGAGGCCGAGACGGAGGCGAAAGCGCCCATCGGCCAAGGGAAGGCTCTCGACCTCGAAGCGCGCGAAGAGCTCGCTCGTGTCCCGCTCCCAGCCGAGCTCCGCCGTCGAGCGCCCCGAACCGGCGACGAGCAGACCCGAGGCATCTCTGAGCTCCAGCGAGAGGCGCGGTGGTGCCAGCGGCCGCTCCGCGGACACCCGCAACCTCAGTGTCAGCGGCTCACCTGCCAGGAACTGGGTCCGCTGCTCGCCGTCGGGTCCGAGCAGCTCCACTTCCTCGATTCGCGCCTCACCGCTCCCCCACTCCTTCAGCCCGGCGCCGCGCTCGGCCGGATCGCGGTCGCCCGCGAGGAGCTGCCGGTACCTCACGATCGCCTCGTGTGTCGGTCCGTCGTACTCGACGCGCCCTTCCCGCAGTAGGATCGCGCGGTCGCAAAGCCGCTCGACTGCCGACGCGTCGTGCGAGACGAACACGATCGTCCCGCCGCGCTGCTTGAACTCGAAGATCTTCCCGAAGCATTTCCGCTGGAACTGCTCGTCGCCCACAGCGAACACCTCGTCGAGCAGGAGCAGATCGGCGTCGATGTGCGCGGCGATCGCGAACCCGAGTCGCATGTACATGCCCGTTGAGTACGTGCGCACGGGATGGTCTATGCGCTCCCCGAGCCCGGCGAAAGCGACGATCTCGTCCAGTTGCTCACGGACGTAGGCGCGCTTGAGCCCGTGAATCGAGCCGTTCAGGAAGACGTTCTCCCGTCCAGTCAGGTCTGGATGGAAGCCCGCGCCGAGCTCGAGCAGCGAGCCAACCCTGCCGCCCACGTCGACCCGCCCGGACGTCGGCTTGATGATTCCGGAGATCAGACGCAGGAGGGTGGTCTTACCCGATCCGTTCCGGCCGACCAGCCCGACCGCGCTACCCGGCTCGACTCTGAAGGACACATCACGCAGCGCGAGGACTTCGGTGGGCCGGGACCGGCCGCGCGCCACGATGACGTCCTTGAGCCGCCGGGCTTCGCGGGGATACACCTTGAAGTGCCTCGACGCCCGGTCGGCGACGATCTCTCCGGATCGAATCACGCCTCCGAGGGTACCGCCAGCGCACGCCGCACCAGGCCGGCGAGCACGCGGATGAAGGCCGGCTCCGCGTTCGGCATCTCGATTCGGCTGAAGTCCATCCCGAGCTCGCGTGCGCGCTCGGCGGCCTCGTGGTCGAGATCCCAGCGGATCTCGAGGTGGTCGGCGACGAAGCCGACGGGGCAGACCAGCACCTTGCGCACGCCCTTCCCGTGCAGCTCGTCCAGGTGGTCGAGGATGTCCGGGCCGAGCCACGGCTCTCCCGTCGGCGACTCGCTCTGGAACGAGAAGGACCAGCCGCCGAGCGCTGCGCGCTCGGCCACGAGCTGAGAGGTTTCGACCAGCTGCTCTCTGTAGGGATCGCCGGTTTCGAGGATGCGCGCGGGGAGCGAGTGAGCGGTGAAGACGACATGTGCGTCAGTACCGCGGACACGATCCGCAAGCAGATCGACGAAGCCGGGCTCGTCGTGCCAGCTGTCGACGAAGACGAGCTCGGCTCCTCCCGCGAGACCCTCTTCGAGCTGCTGTTTGTAGCCGGCGATCGACAGCGCCGAATAGTGGGGAGCGAGCACGACGCCGACGACCGTGTTTGCACCACTCGCGACTGCGCGATCGGCCGCCTCGGCAATTCGCGGCGTCCAGTGCTTCATGCCGGTGAACACCGGTATGTCGCCGAGCTCCTGTTCCAGCGCGCCACGTGTCGCCTCTGTGATCGCATTCAGCGGCGACTCCTCCTCGATCCCGAGGCTCCGGTAGCGCGTCACGAGATCGTCGAGCAACTCCGGCCGGATCGGCCGGCCGCCGCGAATGTCGGCGTAGTACGCCGGCACGTCGGCCAGCCGCTCAGGGGAGCCGTAGGCCATCAATACGACCGCGGCACGATCCATCGCCGGACACGCTAGCCCAGCATTCCTTCCAGGCCGGAGGCTAAGCGGGATCGGTTGGGAGCACTTCCCGCCGGAGATGGAGTGCGGCTCGGGGATGACGAGACGGCTTTTGTACGGTGTCGTCCATGATGGCGCCGGGGCGGCGCGTGGTCGTTCTTGGCATCTTGGCCGGGCTGCTGATTCCTGGCGCGACAGGGAGGAGTGCCGACGCGCGGGGCGATACTTCCTCGGCGCCTATCTCCAGACATACCGAGCGCTTCTCAGCCTTGGTCCTCGGTCCCAGATGGATTGCGCTCTGCGCCTGTACGTTCTCCACAACGCCTACCGCATCGCCCGGCCGCGCGACCTTCTCGAGGCGCTACAAACCTAGACGCGTGCCTCCACAGTGGCTTCGTGAACGAACTCCGTCAGGCGCCCGAGGACGGCCGGGTCTGTTTCGGGTGGCACTCCGTGCCCAAGGTTGAATACATGACCCGGCCGCCCTCCGGCGCGCCTGAGGATATCGCGCGTCTCGGCCTCGATTCGGTCCCAGGGCGCGAGCAGCACGGCCGGGTCCAGATTGCCCTGGACGCCGCGGTCGTCGCCGACCTCGGCCCAGCCGCGGTCGAGCGGGATCCGCCAGTCGAGGCCGATCACGTCGCCGCCTGCCTCCGCCATCGACTGCAGCAAGGTCGCGGTGCCGGTCCCGAAGTGGATCGTCGGGACGTCGACGGCCGCGAGAATGCGCGCCGAGTAGGGAGCGACGAATTCGTCGTAATCGGACGGCGAGAGCGCGCCGGCCCAGGAATCGAAGACCTGGATCACGTCCGCGCCGGCCCCTGCCTTCGCAGCCACATAGCGGGCGAACACGTCGGCGAGCTTGTCCATCAACGCGTGCCACGTCTCCGGCTCGCGGTACATCATCGCCTTCACCGTGTGGAAGTCCCGGCTCGGCTTGCCCTCGATCAGGTAGCCGGCAACGGTGAAGGGGCCTCCGCAGAATCCGATCACGGCCTGGTCGTCGCGTAGCTCCGCGCGCACCAGCCGAACCGCTTCGAGGATCGTCGGCACCGATTCCTCTGGATCGGGAACGGCGAGCCCGTTGACGTGTGCCGTTGTCCTGACGGGTTCCGCGATCACGGGACCGACGTTCTCGACGAGGTCCACGGCGACACCCATGCCGAGCACGGGAAACATGATGTCCGTGAACATCACGGCAGCGTCCACGTCGTGCCGATGGACGGGTTGCAGCGTCACCTCCGCACAGAGATCGGGCCGGCCGACGATGTCGAACAAGCCGTAGCGCTTGCGAAGCTCGCGATACTCCGGCAGCGAGCGCCCGGCCTGCCGCATGAACCAGACGGGCGTGTGCTCGACGGGCTCGCGCCGGCAGGCCCTGACGAGGAGCGGATCCACCAGCGTAGGGTAATCCCGCATTGGAGACACTCGGCGCGCACCCAGTTCCCGCCGGACCGCTCGCGGTGCGCTGGCTCGGCTACGAGCTCGAGTCGCCGCAGGCGGGCGCGCTCGCACGCGCGCGCGTCGCGCTCGAGAACGCGGGCACCGCAGCCTGGTGCGGCCTCAACCTCTCCTATCACTGGCTCGACGACCGCGGCAACCCCATCGTCTGGGACGGGCTGCGCTATGACGTCGCCGCCGGGCCGGGCGAGCGGATCGAGCGTGAGCTCCACGTGCGCGGGCCGATCCCTCCCGGCCGCTACCGACTCGCCTTCGACCTCGTCGACGAGCACCGGTTCTGGCTCGCGGAGGTCGGGAACTTCACGCCCGAGCTGGAGGTGGAGGTCGGCCCGCGCGACGCAACCGGGGCCCGCGCGTTCCTCCCGCCCGCCGCGGAGCCCGCGCCCGACTGGGAGGAGCGCGTCCACGCCGCACACGCCGAGGGTTACGCAGCGGTCGGCGGCTCCGTGGACATGCGTCGCACCCCGGCGGAGCTCGAGCTGTACGCACCGGGAGGCGGGCGGAATCCCGCCTTCCAGCACCCGCTCGTCTGTCCGTCACTGCTCCCACCGCTCGAGCCGAACACGGACGTCGCCGGCTTGCCGGCGTGGCGCCCGGAAGGAGACGAGTCCTGGGTCTACGACGCCCGGATCAGACTTCTACTGCGATCTGGTCGTCGACGCGGTTGAAGACGAACGCGCCGAGCGCGAGCGCGGCAAACGCCGCGCCCACCGTGTAGAGCGTGTCGCCGAGTCCGGGCAGGCGTCCGTAGAAGAGCGGATCGCGCAGCGCCTCGACGACCGGCGACAACGGGTTCCCCCAATGGATGAGATCGACCACCCAGTCATGGCGCGCGATCTGCGGATCGCTGAGCGGATACAGCACCGGCGTCAGGAAGAAGAGCGGCAAGAGCAGCGCGGCCACGAGGAACTCGATGTCGCGGAACAACACGTTGAGGGACGCGATCGCGAGCGCGAGCCCACTCGTTATCGCAACGACCGCCAGCCCGAGCGGAAGTGCGAGCCACTCCGTGTCGCGCACACGCGGCAGCAAGGCAAAGTTCAGCGCCAGCAGCACGACCAGCATCACGCCGAAGCTGATCAGGTGAGTCGCGACGATCGACAGCGGCACGAGCTGCCGCGGGAAGCGCGTCTTGCGGATGAGATTCGCGTTGTCCAGCATCGACCTGGAGGCCGCCTGCACCGACGCGGCGAAGAAGATCCACGCCGACAGGCCGACCAGAAGAAAGAGCGCGTAATGCCCCTCGGAGCCGAAGGGCGTGTTCCAGAGGACGGAGAAGACGAGCAGGTAGACCGCCATCAGAAGCACGGGATTTGCGAGCGTCCAGGCGAGCCCGAGGATCGAGCCCCGGTACTTCGCCTGCACGTCCCGGCGAAAGAGGTTCCCGAACAGCTCGCGGTAGCGGACGAGGTCGCCGTATACCGTCGTCATCGGCGCGCCCTAGTCTAGAGGGGCCCTCATATGGCATTTACAGCCCTTCGTTACGCTTCGGCTCCGTGAAGGCGCTCGCGGCGATCGCTGCATTTCCCGCCGCGGCCGCGGCGATCTGGATGCTGCTTCACAGCCCGCTCGCCGCCCGCCTCGCCGCCGCGCCCAGGGAGGATCGCTGGCACGAGCGCACGACGCCGATGCTCGGCGGGATCGGCATCTTCGTCGGCATCCTCGCGGGTTTCTGGGTTGCGGTCGCCGCCGACGCGGCGCCCGCTAGCCGAGAGCTCCTGGCAATCCTTGGGGGCTGCGGGATCCTCTTCGTCGCGGGTCTGCTCGACGACCTCTTCTCGCTCGGGCCGCTGCCGAAGCTTGCGGCACAGCTCGCGGCTGCAGGACTTGTGATCGGCAACGGTCTCACCATCTCCGGGCTGATCTCGAACAACCTCCTCGCAGGGACAGTCGCGCTGATCTGGCTCGTCGGAATGACGAACGCGTTCAACCTGCTGGACAACATGGACGGTCTCGCGGCGACCCTGGCCGGAATCGCCGCACTCTTCTTCGCCATCGACGCCCTCACGGTGCACGAGAACGACGCGGTGCTCGCGTTGGCGCTGGCGCTCGCGTTGGCGTGTGCGGGCTTTCTGCCGTTCAACCTCCGGCCGCGGAAGTCGGCAGCGGTGTTCATGGGCGACTCCGGCAGTCAGGTGCTCGGCTTCGCACTTGCCGCTCTTGGGCTGACGGCGAGCTGGAAGGTCGCCGGAACGACGGTCGCCACGCTGCTGCTGCCGATCCTCGTCCTTGCGGTCCCCATCCTCGACACGACGCTCGTGACCGTCGTTCGCCTCCTGGACGGGCGACCGGTGTACCAGGGCGGGCGCGACCACACCTCACACCGGCTCGTCTACCACGGCCTCTCGGAGAAGCGCGCCGTCGTCCTCCTCGCCGTCATCTCCGGCGCGCTCGGGGCAACGAGCCTGTTCTACGCCGTGCTCGACAACGCCTGGGTGACGCTCATCGGCGTCCTGCTGACATTTGCGCTGCTGGTGCAGTTCGCAAGCGTCCTCTCCGACGTCGAGCGCGCACCGGGGTTGATTCAGGATCGCGGGTGGCTTCGCACCTTCGTTGCGAACCCGCGCCGCCTCGTGGAGTCGCTCGTGGACTTCGCGCTCATCACGGCTTCCTTTGCCGCCGCCTACTACCTCCGGGTGCAGGGCAGCGGGACGGCGTACGACCGGCACATCTTTCTCGTCTCGCTCGCGGTGCTCCTCGCCGTGCGGTACGCGGCCTTTATCCCGTTCGGTCTCTATCGCGGTGTCTGGCGTTATGCCGGTGCACGAGACGCCGCGAGCATCGTCGGCGCGGTGGTCGTGTCGGAGGTCGTGGCCTACCTGATCCTGGATGCGACGCAGGTCTGGGGGCCGTTCCCGCGCAGCATCTTCATCATCGACGCGCTCGTCTGCACCGTCCTGGTCGGCGCATCGCGCTTCTGGGAGCGCGCCTTCGTTCGCGCGGTCTCGTCGCTTACCGGTCGGGGCCGCCGGCGGCGCACGCTGATCGTCGGCGCGGGGCGCGGTGGCCGCAGCTTGCTCCGTGAGCTACGCGAGACACCCGGTGAGCAGGTCGTCGGGTTCGTCGACGACGACCCGCGCCTGGCACGCCGGCGGCTCCAGGGCGTGCCGGTCCTCGGAGGCCTGATGGAGATCGAGCCGATTCTCTCGCGTGCGCGACCCGACACCGTCCTCGTGACGATCCCCGATGCGCCCCACGAGCGGCTCGGGTTGATCATCGACGCCTGTACCCTCGCCGACGTGCCGTGCCGGTTCGTGCGTCGCCAGACCGACCTCGATCCCCGCGTCGTCCTCGGCGCCACTGTCGACTGACTCCGAGATGAGCGTCGCGACCGCGCACCCTGCGCCGGCCGAGCGCACCCTGGTCGACCGCCTGCTCGCGGCCGTCCCGCTGCTCAGCATCTTCCTCTGGCTCTGCATCGTCTACGCGGTCGAGGCGTGGGCACACGGGACCCCGTGGCTGTTCGGGGACGAGTTGGAGCTCACGCAGCTCTCCCGCTCGATCGCCGAGACCGGGCACGCAGCCCGGCGCGGCGAGCCGCATTCGTTCGACACGCTCTGGGCCTACGTGCTCGCCCCGGCGTGGCGGATCGGCAACGTCCACACCGCCTACGCGACCGTGAAATACACCGGCGTGATCGTGATGACGCTGACGGCGTTCCCCGCCTACGGGTTGGCGCGAATGGTGGTCGGCCGGAACGCCGCCTTGTTCGTGGCCGCGGCGTCCGCTGCGATTCCCGCGCTCGCGTACTCGGCGATGATTGTCGAGGAGCCGCTCGCCTATCCGTACGCAACGCTCTGCCTGTTCCTGATCTTGCGGGTCCTGATCACGCCGACGCGCCTGTGGCTGGGTGCGACAGTGGTCGCGTGTGCGATCGCGCCACTCGTGCGCGGTGAGCTCGGCGTCGTACCGGGCGCTTTCGTGCTCGCGGCACTCTTCCTGCTCTGGCGCTCAGACCGGATCACACGCTGGCGGGACGGCTGGACGACGTGGGATTGGGTCGGCCTGGTCGTCCTGCTCATCGGGGCCGGAGTGATCCTCAGCGCGTTCCTCGGGCACCACTCCTACGAGTGGCTCATCGCCACGGGCTTCTACAAGCACCGGCTGTTCGATCTCGGGCTCAACGCGGCCGGGGTGTTGACGATCGGGCTCGGCGTGCTGCCGGTCGTTGCCGGGCTGGCCTCGCTCTGGCCCACGCCCGGCGAAAGGCCGACGCGAGAGACCACAGCCTTTCGCAGTGTCCTCCTCGCCGCGATCGTCGCGTTCGGGGTCTACACCGCCGTGAAGTCAACCTACGTATCGACGACCTTCGGGACGTATACCTACGAGCGCAATCTCATCTACCTCGCACCGCTCCTGTTCGCAGGAACGGCGCTGTGGCTCGAACGGCGACGGCTGCATCCTGTCGCGATTGCGGTCTCGGCCTGCTTCGTCCTCTTCCTGTTGCTGACGACGCCGTACGAGATGGATCGGGAGATCTCGTACAACGCACCAGGACTCGCGATCCTGCAACAGGGGAACCGCTACCTCGCGCTCGACCATACGGGAGCGAAGATCGGCCTGCTCGCCTTGCTGGCCTTCTCGGTCGTGCTCCTGCTCGTACCGCGATTCGTGCGGCGTGGCGCCGCGTGGCTCGCCGTCGCCGTCGGCGTCGCAGTCGTGGCGTGGAACCTCACGGGGGAGCTCGCCTTCGCGTCGGCGTCGAACCGCTCCTCCGACCGTTTCGACGACAACATCCGCCGCCCGCTCACCTGGGTCGACGACCACACCGGCGGCGCGCCGACGCTCTACATCGGCCAGCAGATGACGGACCAGAACGGGGAATGGTTGCTCGAGTTCTGGAATCCACATTCGATCAGGTCGGTCTGGAGCCTCGACGGCACCGCGCAGGGACCCGGGCCGACGCTGACGCCCGATCCGCGTGCCTCCGACGGAGCGCTCTCACACGATCCTGGGTATCCGTACGTCGTCGAGGAGACGGGGATCGACGTCGTCGGGGCGCAGGTCGCCACGCACCTGCACGTCGCCGGGGGCGCGCTCGCGCGCTGGCGGCTGGTCAGAATTGCACCGCCGCTGCGGCTGCGCGGCGCCGTGACGGGAGTCTTCCCCGACGGCTGGACAGGCTCCTTCAGCGCTTACACGCGCTACTCGACGGAAGGCAGCCGTGCGGGACGCCTGCGCGTCGTCGTATCGCGCGCCGCCTGGGGCGGGCCGGACAAGCCCGGAAAGGTGAGGGTCGAGATCGGACCGATCGTGATCGGCGACGACAAGCAGCCGCACATCGGCAAGCCGACCGCGGTCAGACGATTCGTCATCCACAGCAAGCAGGAGGTCCCGGTCGTCCTGGACGCACCCGGCCCGCGTTTCCGCGTCGAGGTGACGATCACCCCGACGTTCGTCCCGAAAGAGCTGTCCCCGCAGACCGAGAGCGATAACCGCGAGCTTGGCGCGAGGGTCCGCTACGTGTTCCTGCCGCCGCGAAAGGCGGCACACAAGTAGCTGAAGCGCAGGGCCAGGAGAAGCCGGGCGAGAGGGCCGCTTCGCTCGAGCGCGCGTAGTGCAGCGGTCGCGGACCGAGGAAGCGAGACGCGCTGGGGGGAGAAGAACGGTCGTAGCGCCAAGCCCTCGAAGCCGGCCGCGCGAAGATCGTCGCAAACGTCTTCGAGGCGGTACTGCCGCGGGTTGAGATCGAAGACGAGCTTGCGTTCCGTGTAGCCCGCGACTCGACGGAAGAACGCAAGGCGGTCGTGCGCGTAGTAGATCGCCCGGAAGCAGGTCGTCGCCGTCACGGGCTCGGTCGGCTCGTAGTCGTTGAGGTCGCCGAGGACGACGTCGCGACCCTGTCGCCTGGCGGCCTCGACCATCTCGAGGCTCGCGTCCACACCGAGGTAGCGGATCTCGCGCAGATGCCGGGAGAGACCACCGTCGCCGCAGGCGAGATCGAGGACAGTGTCGCCCGCCTGGAGCGGCGGCCCCAGCGACATGATCAGCTCCGCGCGGTGCGCGAGATATGCGTTCGCATCGGCATAGGCCTCCTCGGACCAGCGCTCAGCCCGGGGCCCATACTTCTGAGTCGATGGTCTCTCTTTGTTCAGATCACTGCGATCCTAGGGCGGTCAAGACGGCCGCCCGGGCAAAGCCCGTGCGGCCTCTCTGCGGCGCCGCCGAGTCGGCGCCTTGGACGTGCTGCTCATCGCAGAGCGAAAAGCCGCTCGGGATGCTTGCGCAGGAAGCGGGCCATCGCTTGAAGGTGCCACAGGTTCCGGCGCGTGAAGAAGTGCTTGTCGATGACCGCCTGGTACTCGTGCTGGACAACGGCGGCCGGCACCCACCAGCGCTCCCAGCCTGCCTTCATCGCGCGGTAGTTGAGGTCAATGTCCTCGACGTAGAGCTTGTAGCCGGCGTCCCAGCCGCCGATCTGTTCCAGCATCGTGCGGCGCATGAGCAGGAAGGCACCGAGCATGGTGTCCACCTGCAGCGGCTGGTCCGTCGGCGCGTCCAGGAGGTAGTGCCGGCGCTGCCAGCGCAGCGGGGGAAAGAGCGCGCGCAGCGGCGTCCGGCGGACGATCGTGCCCCCAACGGTCGGAAAGCTGCGACGGGAAGGCTGCAGCGTGCCGTCGGGATTCAGCATCTTGGGCCCGGCGATACCGCAGCGCGGATGCGCGTCCGCGAACGCCACGAGCTTGCCGATGCAATCCGGCTCCGGGATCGCGTCCGGATTCGAATACACGACGTACTCGCCGCTCGTCGCGCCAATGCCCTCGTTGACATTCGCCGAGAGCCCTTGCGGATGCTCGTTCTCCAGCACGCGCACGCGCTCGGGCACGCTCGCCGGCCGGCTCCCCGCGCCGTTCGCGATCACCACGAGCTCGTCGACCTGCGCGTTGAGAGCAGGAAGCGAGTCACGGAGGAGCGCGGCTTCGCCTGCGCCGGTGACGACGAAGACGCCGGAGACCTTCATGCGGCGAGCACGCTCCGATAGACGTCGGCGGTGATGCGGGCGGTCTCGTCCCACGAAAACGCCTTCGCGCGCTCGAGTCCAGCCGCCGAGAGCCGGTCGCGCTCGGCGAGCGCACGGCGGATCCCGTCGACGAGATCCTCAGTGAAGATCGCCGCGTCGCCGGCAACCTCTTGCATCGCCGGCTCGGGCGCTGCCACCACGGGAGTCCCGCAGGCCATCGCCTCGACCACCGGCAGACCGAACCCTTCGTAGCGCGACGGGAACACGAGGCACGCGGCGCGTTGGTAGAGGCCAACGAGCTCGTCCTTCGGCACGTAGCCGCGCACATCGGCGCCGCGGCGTTCGAGCTCGGCCGCAAGCTGTTCGTCCTTCGCCGGGCCGACGACGACGAGCTTGCGTCCGACCGCGTTCGCTGCATCGATCGCATCGAGCGGCTGCTTGCGGGGCTCGATGGCACTGACGAAGAGCAGGAACGAATCGTGGTCGCCTGCCTGCTTGAACGCCGGGTCGGGTGCGAGTGGCGTCACGACGATCTTCTCCGCGGGCGTCCCGTAGAGCTCGACGAGGTCCCGTTTTGTGCGTTCCGAGATGGCGAGGACGCGTTCTGCCCGCCGGACCGCACGGCGCACGAAGATCTTGAACGTGGCGAGATCCCAGAACCCGAACACGCTGGGATCGCGCTCCCAGGAGATGTCCTGCACGGTCACCACAGCCGGGCACGGACAGCTGAGCGGCAAGGCGTGGATGAAGTGCGCGAGCGCCGGCCGCAGGCGGTGAAGGAGACGCGGGACGGCAACGGCCATGCGGAGCTCCTGCGAGCGCGCCGGAAGATGGATCGGCTCGATCCCGGCGGGAACGAGCGATGGGTCGCGCGTGACGGCTGCGATGCGGAGGTCGCCGGCGACGGCAGGCAACGCGCGCAGGAGCTGCTCGACGTATGTCTCGTCGCCCGTGCGCCGACGGCCGAGCACGTCGGCGTCGACGAGGACGAGCGGCTCGTTCACGCGGCCGCCTCGCGGTAGACCGCGACCGTCGCCTCGGCGACGGAGTCCCACTGGAAGGAACGCGCCCGCTCGAGTCCACGGGCAACAAGGCGATCACGCTCGGACGCGGCGCGTTCGATTCCCGCGGCGATCTCCGCCGGATCGCTTGCGTCCACGAGCACCGCCGCTCCGTCGGCCACTTCTTCCATAGCGGTTCCGCGCGTCGTGACGACGGGGACGCCACAGGCCATCGCCTCCAGCACCGGAATCCCGAAGCCTTCGTACAGCGACGGATACGCCACGCACATCGCGCCCCGGTAGAGACGCGCCAGCTCGACGTCGCTCACCTCGCCGAGCCAGTGCACACCGTTCCCCGCTATCTCGACGCCTCCCCACCCGCGCGCGCCGACGACACGGAGCTCGATGTCCGTGCGACGAACAGCCTCGATCAGTCGCGCGAGGTTCTTGCGCGGCTCGAGCGTCCCGACGGCGAGGACGTACTCGCCGTCGGCCGACGGCCCGTCGCGCGTGAACTCCCTCTCGACCGCGTTCGGGACGACGCGGACCTTCTCGTCGGGAACGTGCAGCAGCTCCACGAGCTCGCGTCGCGTGAACTCCGACACGGCGATCACGCGAGTCGCACACGCCAGGACACGCGGGACCACGTGCGGGCTGTACGTGCGCGTCCAGCGGTTGAACGCATCGGGGTGGCGCAGCACAGCCAGGTCGTGCACCGTCACGACGAGCGGCCGCCGCGAGCGGAGCGGTCCGCGGTACGTCGGACAGTGAAGGACGTCGGCTCCGCGCTCGCGGCCGAGGACGAACGGGTACCAGACCGCGTCGCGGGCCAGCGTCGAGATCCGGTCGGCCCGCCCGAACGTGCGGGCCCGCACCTCGACGTCGTCGCGGCGGCGAAGCTCCCGCAGCAATCCCTTGAGATAGCGCGCTGTGCCCGCCCTCGTCTGGACGAGCGGCGAGACGTCGATCGCGGCGCGTGTCACAGCGCGTCAGCGTAACTCTGCAGGTGAATCCGCCCCGTCTCGAGCCAGCTGAAGCGGCGTGCGTGCGCAAGTCCTCGAGCGACCAGCCGGTCCCGGTTCGCGAGCGCACGGCGGATCCCGTCGGCGAGCTGTTCGGGCTGCTCGGGATCGGCGCGTACGGCCGCATCCCCGCAGGCCTCATCCAGTGACGCGTGAGACGAGACAACGCACGGCACGCCGGAGGCCATCGCCTCGATCACCGGGATGCCGAAGCCTTCGAAGCGCGAGGGATAGACGAAGACCTCGGCTCCGCGGTAGAGCGCAGGCAGGTCCTCGTCCTCGACATGGCCGAGCCCGTCGGCGCCGGGAGCCGCGAGCATCAGATCCTTGTCGAGGAGCCGCAGGGCTTCCTCGACGGCGCCGCGGTTCTTCCGCCAATCGTCCGTCGCGGTCGTGAAGACGTACGGCCGCCCGAGATCGCGCCGCTCCCCGTCTGGGCGATAGCGAGCGTCGACACCCGGATAGGCGACGCGAATGCGTTCGCGGGGGACGCCGAGCCGCTCGGCGATGTCGTTCGCCGTGAATTGCGCATTCGTGAAGACGACGTCGCACTTCGCAGCCTCACGCGCTGTGCCGCTGTGCATGCTGACCGTGCGCGGGTGCAGTCGCTCTGGATACCGCAGCGGACCGAGGTCGTGGATCATCGTCGCCCGCACACCGGAACGCTGTGGAGGAAGCATCCAGTCGCTGAAGTGGAGCACGTCGAATCCGCCGAGCAGACGTTCCGCGGGCGGGCGCCCCAACGCTCCCCAGGCTCGCCGGGTCGCGTGCGCGAACGGGACCGTCACGAGCCGTCGTTCCACCGGGAGGCCGGCGAGCGTCTTGTCGAGCAAGCTCCGCCCGCGAATGCTCACCGGTCCGAAGGCGACGAGCTCGTGCTCGCCTGCGGCCGCATCGATCATCCCCTTCAGCGCGCCGAGGATGTAGTTGCCGACGCCCGTCCGCGGATGCGAGAGGGGCGTGACGTCGTACGCGATCCTCACGGAGCGGTGTAGAGGAATCCGAGGAAGTGCGCGCCGAGGACGCGTGGATCGCTCGGTCCCGGGACAGCCGTCGGCGTGACGATGAAGACGGCGTGGCACACGCCGTTGCGCGGGTGCAGGGGGACGGTCAGGGTCGCCTTCTCGCTCGGGCTGAACGTCACGCTCCTGCCGTCAGCCTTCACCGTCTGTGGACTCGCGAAGAGATTCGGGTCGCTCTCGAGCTGCGCGGTCACCGTCCCGCCGCCGCAGCGCAGGCGCGTGTACGTCACTCGTTTCCCGGACCAGGTGTCGTTCGGATAGAGACCGTTCACCCGGTAGCCGATGCGCACGAGGCCGTCCGTCTTTCGCAGCACCATGGCTCTGCGCTCGTCCTCGGCGACGATCGGCCCCGCGAGCGGGACGCCGGCGTCGCCGAGGACGTACGGATACCGAACCGGTTTGCCGTCGGCAAGGAGCACGCCGTCCCGTCGTTGTGTCACAGGCGTCTCGGGCAGGCCCCCCATCGACTGCTGATGCAAGTCGTACACGGGTCCGATGCTGCGGTTGAAGAACTCGTTCTCCCAGAGCGTGAGCGGCTGCTCGGTCGGGCGGCTGCCGGAGAAGACGAACGCGACGTCCGCGTTCCGTCCAACTGCCCTGTCCACCCAGTCCGGCCGCGGCGCGGTGATCCCCTGGTACCGCGCTCCGATGGAAGCCCTCGGGAAGCCGTGATCGAAACGCTCGACCCTCTCGGTTGCGAAGGCGAACCACACAAGCACGATCACGGGAAGAACGAGGGCGTAGCGGGGGGAGAGCGTCAGGAACACCAGTCCGATCGCACCTGCGGCGAGAACGACGACGACCGGAATGGTGTCCAGGCCGACGACGGTCTCCTGCAGCCACCAGAGCGGCAAGAGCGCGAGCGTGTCGGACTCGGCCGGTAGGTCGATCAGCCGGTGATACGGCAGCGCGCCGGGAAGAGCCGCCGCCGCAACGGCGGCGCCCGCTGCCGCGCGCGCGGGCCGCGGCATGCCGCGGTCGATCCACGCGAGCAGCGCTATGAGAAACAGCGGCGCGACGTAGAAGGCGTTCCGCTCCTCCACGCGCGGGGACAGGGCGGACGCGAAGGCGGCGACCTCCAGCAGGAGCCACACACTCAGCGGGAGAGCCGCCGCGAGAAACACGCGCAGCGGCCTGTCGAGCGATCGGCCCATCGCGAGCAGCAGGACGAGCGCCGCGAAAGGCGCGATCCCGAGGTACAGGTCGAGCTCGGAGACGTGGAACAGCAACCACTTCAACACCTGTCCGGGCCGGTAACCCGCGTGTCCCGTGACGCTGTAGCTTCCGAGCACGTCGTAGGGCGAGTGGCCGCGCGCGAGCTGAACCGACAGCACCGTGACGACGGTGACCAGCAGCACGCTGTAGAGCGCACGGAAGTCGGCGATCACCTTGAGCAGCCGGCGGCGGTCGAGCCACGCAAGCACGATCGGCGCGGTCGCGATCGCCGGCACGAGCACCACCGCCTGTGAGCGGGTCAGAAAGGCCAGCAGAAAGACGGCGAGCAGCACGCCCTGTCGCCACAGCGTCGGGCGCTCGAGCGCGAGCACGAGCGCGAGCGCGACGCAGACGAAGACCGGGTAGAAGACCGTCTCGGTCATCAGCGTTCCGGTGTACATCATCGACGGCACCGCGACCGAGAGGCCGGCCGCCAACAGCGACCAGGACGGCCTTACGAGCCTGCGCGCGAGGAAGTACGCCGGAACGGCGGTGAGCGACATCAGAACAGAGCCGAGCGTCTTCGCCGCCGCGTACGCGTCCGGAACAGAGCCGAAGAGCCGCCAAGCCGGCGCGATCAGCAGCGGGTAGACCACGCCGTACGCTCCGTGGTGCACATCGCGGATGAGGAAGTGACCGGACGACGCGAAGCTCTTCGCGAGCTCCGAATAGATCAGCTCGTCCACCATGATCCACGGCGCGACCACGCGGCGCGAGAGCCCGTAGCGGAATCCTGCCGAGAGCAGCACGAGTCCCGCGAGCCAGAGCCAGACCGGGATACGCGCCGGCGGCGTTTGCGCCGGTGGCGGCACCGGCTCCGGACGGCCGTTGCGCGCCAGGCCGAGCTCGTCGAGCCGTCCCGCGAGCTCCGTCGCGAACGGCGTGCCCGGCTCGATCCCGATCTCGGCGGCGGCCTGGGCGACTTCGGCGACGACTGCCTCCGCAACCACGCCTCCCCCGGCGGCCTCTTCCAGCGCGGCCGCATAGTCTTGGGCGACTCGGTCGAGGTCGTGCTCTCGCCGCACGTAGGCCAGTGCCGCCTCGCTCATCGCACGTTGCGTCGCCTCGCTCGAAGCGAGGAGCTCGAGCGCAGCGGCCAATGCCGGCACTTCCTCCTCGTCCACGGGCACCTTCAGCGCGACATCGTCCGGGAGCTCCGCGAACCAGCCGAGGTCGCTGACCACCAGCGGTCGCCCGAGCGAGAGCGCACGGATGACGCTGCCCGACGTCTCCCCCATCGTCGGCGAGCGCAGGGAGACACAAGCGTCGCAGGCAGCCATGAGCGACCACAGCTGCTGCTCGTCGACGTAACCGATCCGTTCGACGCCGTCGGCCAGGAGCCGGTCCACGTCGAAGCCCGGCGACGCGGGACCGACGAGCAGCAGCTTCGCGTTCGGGTGACGCTCTCGAACGAAGGCGAACGCCTCCAAGAGCTGGTGGATTCGTTTGCTCGCGTTGAGGTGGCCGAAGCAGCCGAACAACGGGCGACCCTCCAACCGGGCGCGCTCGATGCCGGTCGTCGGCCACGCGGGATGTGGGATGTGCCAGAGAAGCCCGCCGTAGCCGGTCTCACGCACTCGCTCCTCGACGTACGCCGAGTGGACGATCAGGCCGGTCGCAGATTCGAGCACCTCACCAGCCAGCGGGAACTCGTCGGGGCGCGTCTCCCACGGCGGCGGCACGCGGCCGTCGAGGACGCCGTGCGCAAGAAGCCGGCCGGGGATGCCCGCGTCGCGCTCCATGGCGGCGAGGTACGCGGGCCCGTCCTTGTGTCCGATCGTGAGACCGGCGACGAGGTGGTGGAGGACGAAGTCGTGCAGGACGACGACACCCGGCCGACGGCGCAGCGCTTCGACGATCCAGCCGTGCGCCTCGGGATCGTTGCCGACGTGGTAGAGCGCGACGTCCGCGGCAACCGGACGCGTCCGGCCTCGGCGCACGACGTCGACCTCGACGAGGCGTGAGAGCGCGGGAAGCAGCAGCGCCGAGTAGTCGGCGATGCCGGACCGCTCAGGCGGCAGCGGTGAGTAGTAGGCGATCCTCACGCGAGCAAGCGCGAGATCGTCTCGTCCCACGAGACGCGGCGCGCGATCTCCTTGCCCGCGCGACCCCACGCCTTTGCGTCGTCGAGGTGCTCGCGGAGCCAGGTGCACGCTTCCGCGAGGGCTGCCGCGCGTGGCTCACACACGAGCCCTGTGCGCCGGTCGGCAACGACCTCGAGCGGACCGCCCGCGTCCGTCGTCGTCACCACCGGTTTCTCCGCGAGGAACGCTTCGTACGGAACCATGCCGAAGTCTTCGTCGACCGGGGCGTAGTAGACCGCGAGACAGCGTGCGTAGAGCGCGGCGAGCTCCTCCTCGTCGACGCGACCGGTGAACTGGGCGCGTCCGTCGAGTCCATGACGGCGGGCGACCTCCTCCAGCCGCTCGCGGTCCGGCCCATCACCGACGATCACGCATCGGAGCGTCGAATCGGCAGCGAGTGCATCCAGGAGGAGGTCGTGCCGCTTCGCGCGGTCGAGGCGGCCGACGGAAAGGACGAAGTCGTCGTAGCTCTCGGTGCGGTACGCGAGCTCTTGCGGCGGGTGCGGCATCACCTCCGCGCCGAGCCCAGTCGAGCGCTTCAGCCGCTCGGCGACGTTCCGCGAGGTCGCGAACAGCTTCTTCGCCTCCCCCAGCGCGACGCGGTCGAGCCTCTGAACGGCACGGCGCGTGGCGCGTTCCTCCGTGCTCTCGCCGAACTGGCCGAGCTCGGTGCGGTCGAGCTCGTAGGCCTGACGGAACTGATGCAGCAGCCAGACGACCTTGTTCGAATGGCGGACGGCGTAGGAGGGAAATTTCGTCGCGATCACGAGCTCGATCGCCTGGCCGTCGGATTCGGTCAGGTCTAGGAGCCGCCACAGGAACGCCTGCGAGAGGACACGCTCGCCCGGGTACCACTTGTAGGGCACCGTTACGAGATCCGTCTCGTGCCCGCGCGCGCGTAGCTCGAGCACGAGATCGTCCGCGAAGATCTCGGCCCCGCCGCGCTCGAACGGCACCTGCGGCGCGCAGACGGCGATCCTCATCGCAGCACCTTTAGAGGTACACGCGCGTGTAGCCGGGTCCCACCACGCCCACCCACCGACAGCCTACGACGAAAGATGTGACGCGTCTGTGACGCGGATGAAGCGTGGTCGTGTCTAGTGGTTTGGCCGGTGACGTTGCCCGGTTCCTGGGTCGCGAGCACCAAGCCAGCGGCCGCGATCGTCCGCAGGCAAGGCTTGTAGCCTTGACAAGGGCGAGCGTGGACGGTGGCGCCGCGTGATCGCGGGCCAGGGGCCCGGCGAACGTTGCCGGTCAGACCACTAAGCATCCGCGGTCGTTCGCGCGACGAGGGCGTAGTCGAGCGGCGCGAACAGAAGCTCGTTCAGCCGGCGCACATTGGCGGCGATGACGGGATCATCGGGCTCGGTGAGCCGCTCGGCCGGCTCGTTGAGGTAGCGGATCTCGGTCTCCGCGAAACCCGACTGGCGCGCGAGCAGCTCCAGCGTCTCCGGCACGAGCGGCTGTGCGTGCGTCAGGTCCGCGAAGTAATGGCGCAACGCGAGCGGCGAAAGCGGGTTGATCGTCTCTGCGATCAGCACACCCCCGCCGCGCAACCTGCTCGCGGCAAGCCGCAGCGCCTGGAGGAGCGTCGCTGCGGGAAGATGTTCGACCACCTGACCCATGAAGATGCCGCCGAGCGACCCGACGTCGACGCCTTCGAGGTACCGGACGACGTCCGCCTGCTCGACATCGAGTCCCTCACCGCGAGCGTAGGCAACCATGTCCGCGTCCGCGTCGATGCCCCGTGCCTCGATGCCCGCCTCGCGCAGCAACATGAGCAACTCTCCGCGGCCGCAGCCAATGTCGAGCACGGGCTCCGAGCCGCGGAAGTCGTCGACGTAGCGCCGCTGCCGCTCGCGGACGGACTCGACGCTTCCCCGCATCCTGCTCTCGAAGGCGAAGTAATCGGGGACGCTTGCTGCGGCGGGTTGCGCGGCGACCGTCGCCGGCGCCTGCGCCACAGTCCGCCCGGTGCCTCGCCGCTCGAGCCGAACGAGCCGCTCCTCGAGCTCACCCATGAGCCGTTCGGCATGCGCGCGTCCGGCCGCAGCGGCATCGGCCCGCTCGGATAGCGCGTCGAGCAGCTTGAGCAGTGAGTCGTTGAAGACACGCTGGTCGGCAGCGAGAGGCTCGACGTACCAGCGCATGAGCTTGCGCAGCAGACGCTTGACGAATCCCTTCGGCCCGCCGCCCGCCTCGCGCTCGGCCGTGACCGGCCAGAAGCGCTCCGCCAGCGCGCGGACAGAGGCGAACTCCGCGTCCCGCTTGTCGCCGTCGACCGCGCCGCGGCGAAGCTCCTCACGGAGCCGCTCGAAGAGCACGGCGACATCGATCTCGTCAGGCGAGGAAATGCCTGCAGGCACGGGGTTTTTCGCTTCCGGCCCGGACATTCCGGAGATTGTACGGGGCGAGCCTGTCAGTGGAGGGCGCGCACGTAGTGCCACGCCTGGGCCAACCCGAGCTCGCGCATCGCGATCAGGAGAAGCGCATAGAGGGCAAGTCCCGCGGCCGCGGCCGGCACGGCGCTGAGCACAAGCGACGCACCTCCGAACGCGAGCGCGGTCGCGGCACCGACGAGCAGAGAGAGCCGACCGAGCCCCATGACCGACACGACGAGCATCCGCGGCGCGAGCGAGGCCATCAGTCCGAGCACCAACACCAGCGTGGCGGCGCCGAGCGCCACGGTCACGCCGGTCAGTCCCCACAGGGAACGCCCTGCGATCGAGATCGGAACGTCGACGACGATGCCCGCCAGCGCCAGAGGGATCAACAAGCGGGTCCGATGCATGACGAACAGCAGCGGATACGTGATGGAGAACGCCGCATTCGCGACCATCCAGGGCGAGAGGAAGACCACCAGCCGGCCGAGCTCGGCGCCCACGTGTCCCGAGTACGCATCGCCGAGCACGGCGGTGACCACCCGGCCGCCGACGAGAGAGACGAGTCCGGCCGCGGCACCGACGAATGCGAGCGACACCCACGCCGAGTGGACAACGTGCTCGGCCGCGCTCTCGGCGTCGACGCCACGTCGCGTGAGGGGCGCAGCCGAGATCAAGGAGAGCGAGAACGCCGTCGCGCTGGTGAACGTCCCAGCGAGCAAGTACGCATACGAGAGGCTGGTGACGTTGCCCTCTCCGGTGCCGGCCGCGAACCGAAGCGCGATCACGTACAGGCCTTGAATCGCCAATGGAACTGCAGCACCGTAGAGCAGGCGCCAGAGCCTGTAGCCAAGCCGGAGGGGAACGCCGCGATGACGGCGGAAGCGACTTCCCCGGCCGAACAGCACCGCCATCGGCAACGCGATGGCGATTGCACCGTTCAGAGCGAGCCCCCACGCGAGGGAAACGAGACCGTGTGCGTCCGCCGCCAGCACGAAGAAGACGAGTCCACCGATGCCGCCGAGCGCGAACCCGGCAGCAGCCGGGAGATAGCTGTCACGCGCCGCGAGCGCGCTCGCCGTGAGTGCGGCGACGAGCTGAGCGAATGCCGCCGCGACGAGCCACGGAAGAGCCTCTGCCGCCACCGACGCCGACTCGTGGGGAAGCCGGCCGGTGATCAGCTCCCCCCAGAACCCGGGGAACACGGCGGTGAGCACCGTAGCCGGCACCGCCACGGCCAGGAAGGCAAGCGCATACGCACGAAACTCGGAGCCCAGCCGCCCCTCTGCTTCCGCGCGTGTCAGGTCCGGGACGACCACCATCCGGAAGGCCGAGAGACCTGTAAAGGCTCCGCTTCGAACGGCGCTCCGGCCGCGCGGAGGGCTACCCTTGACCTGCTCGTCGGCGGGCACCGCTGCATGAAACCAGACCGACCCGACTCCACCTGGACGAACGAGGCGCTCGCGGATCTCCGGCGGGAGTTCGGCGAGTTCTTCGGGGGCAGGACCTGCCTCGTCACCGGTGCCGACGGCTTCATGGGCTCGCACCTGACGGAGGCGCTCGTCCAGCTCGACGCGAACGTCCACGCCTTCGTGCGTGCGACGTCGAGCGGTGCGCTGAACAACATCGGCCACCTCCGCGAGAGGCTCAACGTGCACTTCGCCGACCTCACGGACAAGACGTCGGTCGACTACCTCGTGAAGGAGCTGCTCGAGGCTCCCGACAAGCCGTACGTGTTCCATCTCGGCGCGCAGGCGCACGTGGGCGAGTCGTGGCACCGGCCCTACGAGACGGTGATGGCCAACACGCTCGGGACGCTGAACCTCCTGCAATCGATCGTCGACTACGGGCTCGAGCTGGAGAAGTTCGACACGGCGGGGACCTCCGAGGAATATGGAAACGTCCGGGAGGCCGTCGCGCACCAGCACGACTTCGACGAGGAAGGCGGCCTGATTCTCCACGAGCGCTCGCCGATCAACCCGAAATCGGTCTACGCCACGTCCAAGGTCGCCGCCGACTTCCTGACGATGAACTACCACGACGCCTTCGGCCTGCCCGGTGTCGTGACGCGGATGTTCAACAACTACGGCCCGCGCCAGAACCCGCGGTATGTCACCGGCACGATCATCACGCAGGCCCTGACGCGCGAGACGATCGAGCTCGGCCAGCTCGATCCGATGCGCGACTTCTGCTTCTGCACGGACGGCGTGCGCGGACACCTGATGGTCGCGGCGCGCGGAATCCCCGGCGACCTCTACGTCTACGGCCAGGGGAAGAACATCTCCATGCGTGACTGGGCGGAGCTGATCCTGCGCGTCGGTCGCGAAGAGGGGTACTGGGAGGCGCGCGAGATCGCGTCCACGCCGGAGCGGTACCGGCCCGGCGCCAGCGAGGTGATGGCGCTGCGCGTTGGCTACGAGAAGCTGCACCGGGAGACCGGCTGGGAGCCGCGGGTCTCCTGGGAGGAAGGCATCTCGAGGACGATCGCGTGGTACGCGGATAACCGCGCCAGCTGGATCGGCCGCGTCGACTGGCTCGCGCCCACGCGCGCCCCGGCATGAAGACACTCGTCACAGGCGGCGGCGGCTTCCTCGGCTCGCACCTCGTCGAGCGCCTCGAGGCCGACGGCCACGACGTCTTCGCGTCGCGGCGCACGGATTACGACCTGACGAAGTGGGACGACGCGGAGCGTCTGTTCCGCGAGGCGCAACCGGACCGTGTCTTCCACCTCGCCGGCGAGGTCGGCGGCATCGGGGCGAACCGCGCGAATCCGGGTCGCTTCTGGTACGCGAACCTCATGATGGGCGCCCACGTGCTCGAGCTGTCGCGCGAGCACGAAATCGACAAGCTCGTGATCGCCGGGACGGTCTGCGCCTACCCGAAGTTCGCTCCCGTCCCGTTCCGCGAGGACGATCTCTGGAACGGCTATCCCGAGGAAACGAACGCGCCCTACGGCGTCGCCAAGAAGTCGATTCTTGTCGGCGCGCAGTCGTACCGTGAGCAGTACGGGCTCAACTCGATCTTCCTCCTGCCCGCCAATCTCTACGGACCCCGCGACAACTTCGACCTGAAGACGTCGCACGTGATCCCGCCTCTGATCCGGAAGATGCTCGACAGCCGTGACCGCGTCGTCCTGTGGGGCGACGGCTCACCGACCCGTGAGTTCCTCTACGTCGAGGATTGCGCCGAGGGGCTTGCGCTCGCCGGCGAGCGCTACGACGGCGCCGATCCGATCAACCTCGGCACGGGCGAGGAGATCTCGATCCGCGAGCTTGCCGAGCTGATCGCCGAGCTCACCGGATTCGAGGGCGAGATCGAGTGGGACACCTCGATGCCGAACGGCCAGCCGCGCCGCAGCCTCGACGTGAGCCGTGCGCGCGAGCTGTTCGGGTTCGAGGCGCGCACGCCGCTGCGCGACGGGCTCGAGCGGACGATCGCCTGGTACCGCGAGCACGCGATCGCCGGCGCCAAGGCGTGAGCTCGGAAGCTGCGGCCGCGCCGAAGGCGCTCGTCGTCACGGCGATGCGCGCGAGACGACTTCGCGATGCCCTCCTTGCGCTGCATCCAGCCTACGTTCTCGGTGCCCTCGTGGCAGTCCAGTGGGCAGCGGTGCTCTCCTTCGCGCTCACGGTCCGCCACAACGGCTGGCTCTACTACGCCGGAGGCGATCAGCTCTGGCACTACTCCGGCGCCTATTTGCTTGCGCACGGCCACTTACCACCGACGCTCGTCGGTTATGGCTGGTCGATCCTGCTGCTGCCGATCGCGTTCTTCGCGGGCCCGAATCTTGTCGCGGCGCTGCCGGCCATGGTTCTGTTCAACACACTCGTGCTGCTACCGCTCGCGCTGCTGTGCATCTACGGAATCGCAGCACGAATCGCCGGCCGGCTCTTTGGCTATTTCGCTGCTGCTCTGTGGATCGCATTTCCATACCTCGGGATCCTCTTCCTCGAGCCCGGGTATCACCAGAAGTACACGGAACTGACGGTACCTCAGGCGGTGGGACTGTCATCTGTGCCCGACTTTCCGTCGACCGTCGGCCTCATCGTCTCGGCGTACTTCTGCCTGCGCGCGGCAGATGGAGCCGGCTGGCACACAGCGGCCGGAGCCGGACTGGCCGCAGGCTACGCAATCGCAATCAAACCGTCGAACTCGATCTTTCTGATCGTCCCCGTGCTCGCCCTCCTTGTCCGGAGGTGGCGGGCTCTTCTACCGTTCGCGGTCGCGCTCGCTCCGGCGCTCCTGACGCTCGCCGTCTGGAAGTACCGTGGTCTCGGCGAGCTCGCGGCCACACCCGCGGAGCCTGTGCGGTTGGCGGGAGGCGTAGGGGGTCTCGTCGATCGCATCCACAACTCCGAGTTGAATAACTTCGGACACTTGCACGACGTGCTCCTTGGGTTCCGAGAGCACTTCTGGATCTCGCGCGTGATCGAATGGCTCCCGATCGGAGGAACCGTGGCTCTGCTCATCCGGTCGAGGCG
>WNGA01003650.1_pt1 | contig 40290 bp, 37 predicted proteins | sample 5400061 | NCBI WGS metagenome assembly WNGA01 (sample SAMN13153366, study PRJNA577476) | soil metagenome | isolation source: 100 cm soil or saprolite under grassland replicate 2 | place: USA:California | collected 2016-06-15 | reverse complement strand
CGGAGCTCAGCCTCCGCACGCTCGAGGGTCGGACGGTCTCCCTCGCCGGGTTGCGCGGACAGGTCGTGCTCCTGAACTTCTGGGCGACCTGGTGCCTCGAGTGCCGCCCAGAAAGGCCAACGCTCGAGGTCCTGCACCGCCGGTTCGGCGCGCGGGGGCTGGCGGTTGTCGGCGTCAACACACGTGAGCGCCCGCTGGTCGTGCGGAACTCCGTCCGCGAGCTGCGTCTGACCTTCCCGCTGCTCCTTGACTCGGACGGAACGGTCACGGGTCGCTTCGGGGTGATCGGCCTGCCCACCACCTTCCTCTTCGGGCGCAATGGCCGAGCGGTGGCGCTGGCGGTCGGCGCTCGCGAATGGGCGAGCGCCGCGGCAGTGGAGATCGTCGAGACCCTGCTGGCCGCCACCTCCGACGAGCCCGGCCGGCTCGGGGACCACCCGTGATTCGGGCCGCCGCGGCGGTGAGGCAGGAGCGGCGCGATCGGCGACACCGCGCGTCCGGTACCCACTCAGCCGGTTGGGTACTCGGACTTGTTCTCATGCTGCTGGGTGGGGGACTGGTCGGTGGGTCGGCCGCCGAGCAACGGGCGAAGCCGCTCCTCATCGGAGCCCTGACGGAGGCCTGGGGCCCCACACCGGCGATCGTGGGCCTGCGGGATGGCCTAGTCGAGCTCGGCTATCGGGAGAATGAGCACTTCGTGCTCGGTATCCGCTTCACCGAGGGTAGCACCGAGGAGCTGCCGCGCGCGGCACGCCAACTCGTCGAGCGGGGGGCCGACATCCTGGTCACTGGAGGCGGTGGGGCGAACGAGGCACGGGCGCTCCAGCAGGCGACCGACCGCGTCCCCATCGTGTTCATCAGCGGGAGCGATCCGGTGGGCACGGGACTGGTCCAGAGCTTTGCCCGGCCAGGCGGCAACGTGACGGCCGAAGCGGCTGGAGATCTTCCGGGAGCTCGTCACGGGACTGAAACGCGTCCTGTTCGCTTACGACGCCGGCGACCCGTACGCTGTCTCCCAGCTGGATCGGTATCGGGAGGCAGCACGGCGACTGGGTTTGACCCTGATTGAGCGGCCCGTCCGCACCCAGGGCGAGGCCCGGCTGGTGCTCGCCAGCGTGCAGAAGAGCGAAGTGGATGGCATCCTCTCGCCACGCTTCCTCTCCCTTAAGATCCCCGGCTTCATCATCGAGGCCGGGCTGCGGCAGTCGATCCCGACCATGTTGCATACCTCGTTCCACGTCGAGCAGGGCGGCCTCGCTAGCTATGCCGCGAACCTGTACGAGCTGGGCCGCCACGCGGCCCGGCTGGTGGATCGGATCATCAAGGGCGCTCGGCCCGCCGACATCCCGGTGGAGCAGGCGACGCGCTTCGAGCTGGTCATCAACATGAAGACGGCCAGGGCGCTCGGGCTCGCGATCCCGCCGAGCGTTCTGCTACGCGCGGATCGCCTCATCGAGTGAGCACCGGCCAAGACCCGGTACTGGCTTCAGGGAAGCCGCTCCCACCCAAATTCTCAGGTCGGTTCCCCACTCGCTGGTGGAAAGTTTCTGGGATCACGTCTTGCTGTTACCGACGAGTGCTTCTACTGAAGCGTCAAGGTCGAGACCGGCTGCCTCTCGCTTCGCGACCTTCCACGGGTTCAGTTCGAGAGGTACCCAGCATGGGCCGATGCTGTCGAGAAAGGTGCGCACGTCCCTCGCCGAGGACACTTCAATGGCATTAGCCCAGGAGAATAGCAGTGTCCCCTTCGCGAGAAGCGCGTCAACGAATCGCTCTCGGCGCGAGGCTCTCCCTGTGGCCAGTTCACTTATGGAGTCATTGTCGAGATAGATACCATAACCTCTGGTCTCTGCAATGACCGCGGGGTTGCCGCTCTCGCTTTCAAAGCGGATCACGAACGACTCCGGTCTCGACAGTATCGGATAGTCACGCGTCGTCGACGTGCCACTTTGTCCGACTAACGTGTGAGCTAAGCCGCAGACACCGGCAAGCCGGTGTCTGGCGGCTTGAGCGAAGGGTAAGCCCGGCCCGTCGTTTCCCGCACCACGGCATAATAGGTCGGCGTTCCAAGTCTTGACAGCAGGCGAATGCGTACGACCAATGGTGCGCTTGGAGGCCCGTTGAGAACCGCGAGGTCGTGCAGTGTCTCCGTAGGGGGTTCCTCAGCTTCTCTGCTACCAATGTAGTGAAGGCAGTGACTCAAGTCGCCTCCGCTCGCATAGCCCACCAACGGGCTTTCGAATGGATGCCCACCAAGTTCCGCTACGGCGAAGGAGTAGGCTACCTTTGCCAGGAGTCGGCAGAACGCTTCAACGTCCGCCTTTGCCTCGGGCATGATTGAGTGCACGCCAAGTTCTGCGACGAGCTTCTCTAGCAGCGCGTGGAAGTCATGACTAGGCGATGCGCCTCTGATCCACAGTCGCTTCGTTACTGCCCCAGCCGCCGCGGTCTTCGGCAGTCCCGTGAGGATTCCGGGCATTCCCAGGTAAGGAAACGTGATCAAGAACGGGTAGCGTTCCTGCGGGACCGGAAGGTACTCCCAGTCTTTGTCCGGCGCGTGCTTGACCTTGAGCCGCAACGTCTGCGGGCGCCCCTTCTTTCGCCGTGTCGGCAGTCCGTACAAGAGGCGCAAGGGGCCATACATGGTTCTCTGGCAAGTCCTCTCGAACTTACTCGTCTTTTCCCTGCAGTCCGAGCAACTCGCATCTGGCAGGACGAAGCGGCCGCCAAGGCCGAGGGGAACAACGTGCTCGTCCGACAAGGCGGCCGTTGATCCGCAGTAGATGCATCGGCCCACTGGGGGATATGTGCGCGCGGGATGTAGCGGCAACAACCCCTTGAGCGGTGGAAGCGTCATGTCTTGCTGACTCAACTGTGGTCTGGGGCGGGCTAACTAGAATTGGACAGGTCTGGATAAGTCGCGGACACTGCGGGCCCGAGCAGTCTAATTCGACCGGGTGGCCGGTGGGTACCGCGGGAGCGGCCTTCTATGACGCACGTTCGACGCATGGTCCTCGGCTACCCTTCCAGTGTTACACAGGCTGGCATATTTAGGTGTGGTGCTGGGTCTTCGGTGATCGGTTCGCGACGTTGTACGCGGCGACGGATCCAGATCGACATAGCGGGCGAAGCCGCTCGGCGATGCGGGCCCGCGCCCCGCCGCACCTCGTCAGAGGGCGGGGCCACGGCGGGCGCCCGCACGGCCATAGCGCCCCGCGCGGCCCTTCCGGTGCTTGTGGCAAACTCGGCGGGCAAAGCTGGTGTGTTCCACGTTAAGAGACTCGAACTCTACTCGGACCGAATCACGCGTCGCCATCCGTCATGATCTGCAACCAAGGGCCAGGTCGACGCGCCGTAAAGCTACGGATCCTTACTGGAGGCGACAGATCATTTGTACGAGCTGGGGGATGCAGGCGGGCCTGAAAACCCTGGTGTCGGCGGTTCAATCCCATTTGTCTTATGTCCGGCGGTTTCTTCAGTTTTTCCGAGAAGATCACAGGGATAATCCAGGGAACATCAGAGGATCATAGCCGGGGAAATATCAGGACGAGGCCCCCTGGACCCGGATCTGCGGTGCGGGACGACGCGGCGATCGCGGCGCGGCACATGGCCGGGCAAGGACAGAGACCCTCCCAAACCTGGCCAGGGGGAGCTCGGGGTCTGCCGGTGCTAATCACGGTGCTACTCCCAGTGCGACTCACCCATCGCGCTCTATCTCACTCAGGCCGCCACAAGCGCACGAGCCCTGTCCTCGGATCTCCACACGCGACGCGGGGATACATGACACCGAGTGACATGGAGTAAGCTGGAGTGCGACGGATGGAAACTGGCCGGGAACGGTCTCTTAATCAGCGGGTCCAAGGTTCGAGTCCTTGACGGCCCACCAATCACATCGGGCGCTTCCGATCCTTCGGAAGCGCCCGGTGCCGACCTCTCAGCAGATCGCAGCGGTGATCCAAAGGTCGGCGTTCCAGGTGAGTTCCTTGCGCAGACCGTAACGCCGCAGGCGCGCTCGTGCGACGGGCCCGGCACGGCCTGCCGATCTGTCGTCGCCAACCTGGATGGGCGCAGCCCAGCGAACTGTCTGACCCGGGCAGCCCTTTTTAGTGCTTCTTCTCCAGAGAAATAGGCACTCCGCACCATTGTTCACCTCATAACGCGTACGCGATAGTCGCGGAACATGTTTCATCAGCTGAAACCTCGGGTTGACTGGTCCACGATCCGTGATGGAGGCGTGCCCCGTGACGCCGCGGCCCCGCGATATGGAGCCAGGATCCTCATGCGCGCGCTGTCGATCCTGGACCGCTTCGCCGAACGTGAAGAGTGGGGGTTTACGGATCTGTGCGAGGCAGTCGGGCTGCCCAAGAGCACGGCATTCCGCATTGTGTCCACGCTGGAAGCGGCCGCCTACCTGGAAAAACGCCCGGTCACTGGGCATTACGGTCCGGGCTCGAAGCTGCGGCGGCTCGAGAACGTCCTGCTGCGCGTGGAGCCGCTGCGGTGGGCCGCACTTCCGCCGCTCCAGGACCTCGCTCGGCAGACCGAGGAGACGGCGCACATCGGCGTCCTCTACCAAGGTGACTCTGTCACGGTTCAGATCGTCGAGGGCAGCCACTCGGTCCGCATGCACTCCGCGGTTGGCAAGCGCGCCCCGGCGCACTGCAGCGCGCTGGGCAAGACGTTCCTCGCGTACTTCACCGACGTCGAGCTGGACGAGTTCGTCGACCGATTCGGCCTGCGCATGCTGACCGCGCGCACCATCACCGGCCCCGGGCGGTTGCGGACTCACCTCCGGGACGTGCGACGGCGAGGCTGGGCCGTGGACAACGAGGAGCTCGAGGACGGCCTCCGCTGCGTCGCCGTGCCGATCGCCGAACCCCCCGCGCCCCCCTTCGCCGCCGTGAGCATCTCGGGCCCGGCCTCAAGGCTGTCGGCCTCGCGCGACGAGCAGATCGCGCACGTTCTTCAGCAGACCGCGCGGAAGATCGCCGGGATGCTGGATCGCGACCGCCCAAGCGGCGGTCCAGCGTGACGTGAGCCACGCGATGAGCGCGGCGAAACGCACGGCGGCACGTGGGCCGCGCGAACCGGACTGGGTCTGCGCGCTCGGCGCCTTCGCCCCGACCGTGCTCGGTGGCCTCGCCGAAGTGGAGGCGGCCGGCGGCGCGGACGACGACCACGTGCGCCGGGCCTATCTGGGGATCTGAGCGGCGAACGTCGAGAGGAGGAGGAAGACCACCGGCCATGGAAGCGATGCGCGGAGCCGATCTGATCGCGGAGTATCTCATCGCCGAGAAGGTGCCGTACGTGTTCGGACTGTGCGGGCACGGGATTGTGGGCCTCATGGACGCGCTCGGGAGCCGGGCGGACCGGATCAAGATGGTGGGCGTCCATCACGAGCAGGTCGCCGGCTACATGGCCGACGCCTACTACCGGATCGCGCACCGCCCAGCGGCGACCTTCACGTCGTGCGGGCCGGGATCGGTGAACCTCGTCATTGCGCTGGCCTGCGCCATGATGGATTCATCGGCGCTCGTGGCAATCACGGGGAACGTGCCGACTACGCAGTTCAACCGTGGCCCGTTTCAGGAGACGTACCGCCACCATCAGGCGGACTTCCCCTCCGTGGTGCGCCCCTACGTGAAGCGCAGCTTCCACGTGCCGCGCCCCGAGATGCTGCCCCTCGCCCTGCGGCAAGCGTTCAAGACCGCCGCGACCGGCCGGCCGGGGCCCGTCAATGTCGACGTCCCGCTCGACGTCTTCGTCGAGGAGACCACCGCCGCGCTCCCGGAGCCCGATGCGTGGTGGCACTCGATCGATCGCCGCCCCGGCCCGTCGCCCGAGATCGCGCGTCGCGCTCTCGACCTGCTCGCCGCCGCCGAGCGGCCCGTGATCCTTGTCGGCAACGGCGCCGTGCTGTCCGAGGCCGCGCCGGAGATCCGCCACCTCGCCGAGAGGCTCGGCGTGCCGGTCGCACATACGCCCCAGGGAGCCGGCATCATGCCGGCGGACCATCCGCTGGCGCTTGGCGTCGTCGGGCGCAACGGGACGTATCCCGCCAACCAGGCGACCCGCCAGGCCGATGTCCTGCTGGCGCTCGGCGCGCGCTTCGACGACCGAGTGAGCAGCGGCTGGATACCGGGATATACCTTCACGATCCCGCCCACGAGGCTCGTCCACGTGGACATCGATCCAGACGAGATCGGAAGGAACTACCCTGTGCACCTCGGTGTGACGGCGGACGTGAAGACGTTTGTCCGCGCGGTGCTCGCGCTGGCGGAGGCGCGCGGCGGCGACGACCGCCACGAGCCGTGGCGCGGGCAGGTTGCGGCATGGCAGCGGGACTGGGTGGAGTTCAACGAGCGGCGCTACCGGCCCGACGCCGTCCCGGTGCAGCCGGAGCACGTCGTCCGCACCCTACGGAAGGTGGTGCCGCGGGACGGCATCGTCGCCGTGGACGTCGGCGTTCATCACAACTGGGTCGTTCAGCAGTGGCCGGCCTACCTGCCGCAGACCCTCCTGCAGTCGTGGGGCTTCGCCGCCATGGGCTTCGCTGCGGGCGGCGTGCTCGGCGCGAAGCTCGCCGCCCCGGATCGGTGCGCCGTTGCCGTGTGCGGGGACGGGGGGTTTCTCATGACCTCCCACATCGTGGCCACCGCCGTAGAGTACGATATCCCGGCGACGTGGGTCGTCTGGAACAACTATGGTTACGCCTCCATCCGCGACCTGCAGCGCGGGGCGTTCGGCAAAGAGACGACGACGATGTTCAGCTATGAACAGACCGGCGCGCCGTTCTCGCCGGACTATGCGCTGCTCGCGCGCGCCTGCGGTGCCAATGGCGTTCGCGTGACGGCGCCAGGCGAACTCGGCGACGCGCTAGCCGCCGCCGTCCGCTCCGACCGGCCGACGGTGGTTGACGTCGTCGTCGATCCCAGCGCGGGGCCGATCGCGACTGGCACCTGGCAGCTGCCGCCGCTGGCGCACCCCGAGCCGAACTACCCGGCGCTGGTGGCGCGCTCTGGAAAGGCCAAGGCGTGAGGTCGCGCGACTTGGAGACCTCGCCGAGGTCCTCGTGCAGTGCGCCCCTGCGCCAGGCACTGACGCCGAAAGGGGCGGGAAGGGGAGAGCGATGAAAGCGATCGTGAAAACGGCACCCGGGCCCGGCAACCTTGCCTACACGGACTTCAAGGATCCCGACGTCCGGCCTGGGCACGTTTTGATCGAAGTCCAGACGGCGGGACTGTGCGGGACGGACCTCAGTCTCTACAACTGGGCCGAGTCCATGGTGCGGCAGTTCAAGCCCACGCCTCCTATGGTCATGGGGCATGAATTTGCGGGCCTCGTGGCCCAGGTAGGCGCAGGCGTGACCCGCTTCAAGGTGGGGGACCGAGTGACGGCGAACCCGTTGATGTACTGTGGGCGGTGCTACTTCTGCCAGACAGGCCGTCACAACATTTGCGACAACCGTCCCCTGCTGGGCCTGGGCCTGAACGGCTGCTTTGCCCAGTTTGTCGCCGTCCGCCAGGAGAATGTGTATCCCTTGCCGGCGGGGGTGCCCTTGGAAGCGGCAGGCATGAGCGAGGTCCTCTGCGTGGCTCTGCACGCCCTGGACCGGATACGGGTCGGACCCGGCGATACGGTGGCGGTGGTCGGGCCGGGGCCCATGGGCTTCTTGGTCCTGCTGGCCGCGCGGGCCGCGGGTGCCTCGCGGCTCGTAATGACCGGCCTGAAGGTGGACGGCGACCGGCTGAAGGTCGCGGAGAGGTTCGGTGCCCACACCGTCGTGGCGGATGAAACGGACCCGGGGGAGGCAATCCGGGAGTTGACCCGAGGCCTGGGCGCGGACGTGGTCTTCGAATGTGCGGGACATCCCAGTGGCGTCCCGCAAGCGCTCGACCTGGTGCGGAAGGGAGGAACGATCGGCGTCTTGGGTCAGGGGTATCACGACTCGTCGTTCAACACGACCATCCTTTCGTACCGGGAAGTGGAGCTGATCGGCATCCGAGCCTACGACCTGAAGACCTGGCATCGCAGCTATGACGTTCTGGCAAGCCGCCAGTTTCCATTGGAGGACCTCGTCACGCACCGGTTACCCATACAAGAGGCTGCCCGTGGGTTCGAGCTGATGCAGAGCAAGCAGGGCCTCAAGATCATGTTCACGCCCAACTGGGCCTGAGCGTTGCCAGAAGGAGAATCGGCCATGCCCCTGACAGTTGGTGCCTGTACGTACTCGTGGTTGTGGAACTGCCCGCTCCAGGACGCGGTACACCGGATCGCCGAGATGGGGTTCAAGTATTTCGAGTTGATGTCCGCCCCCCCTCACTGCTGGCCGCGCGGCTGGTCGGCGGCTGACCGGACGGCATTCCGGAGGTTGTACGAGTCCCTGGGCTTGCGGCTGACCTCGGTGAATCCGACATTTCTGGACCTCAACATGGCGAGCCCGAACCCAGGGATCCGCGAGGAGTCGATCCGGCAGCTCCGGGAAACCGTCCAGCTCGCCCACGACCTCGGGGCTGGCATCGTCGTGGCCCCCGGCGGTCGAAAACACCTGCTCATCGCTCCCGACGCGTCCCACCTCCTGGGCCTCGTCAAGGGGGCGCTGGAATCACTCCTGGCGGACTGCGAGCGACTGGGAGTGTTTTTCGGCCTCGAGAACGGCTACAACGTGACCCACACCGCGGAGCTGATGGTTCAAGTGTGCGGTGACCTGTCGCACCCAAAGCTGAAGCTCGTGTACGACGTCGCCAATGCCACCATGGTGGAATCGCCCCTGGACGGCTTGGAGGTGGTGATGAAGGACCTCGCCCTGCTCCACGTATCGGACACGGACGATAAGGTCTGGGGGCACGATCGAATCGGTACCGGAGTCATCGACTTCGCCGCAGTGACCGAGAAGGTGAAGAAGCTCGCCTACGCCGGCCCGACCATCATGGAGATCGTTGACCGGCGCACGCCCGACGAGAGCAATCGGGTCAGCCTGCGGCGCATGCAAGCGCTCGGGTGGACGACCTAGCCGGAAAGACTTGGGCGCTGAGGGGCCTGGTCAAATCATGCGGGCGAACGGTCTTGTCCATGGCCCTGCGCGTGGTGGGCTGTTCGACTCTCAACACGCCGTGTTCTCCCATAGGGCCACCGCGTGCGCCGACCGGTCGGCAGCAGTGATTCGCGACTGCCCAGGCTGGGCTGCCTAGCGTGGGGGGCTCCATGGGTGAGGATCTGGTGCTGCAGCTCCGGGGGATCAGCAAGCAGTTTCCGGGGGTCAAGGCTCTGGACGATGTCAGCTTCGACCTCCGCCGCGGGGAAGTCCACATGCTGGTCGGGGAGAACGGGGCGGGCAAGTCCACCTTGGTCAAGATTCTGGCGGGGGCCTATCGGCACGACACGGGTCGCATCGTCATTAACGGCCAGCCGGCAGAGATCCAGAATCCGGCTCAGGCCCTGGCCTTGGGCGTCAGCGTGATCTACCAGGAGTTCAATCTCGTGCCGTACCTCAGCGTCGCCCAGAACATCTTCCTGGGCCGGGAGCCGAAGCACCCGAGAATCCCTGGGCTCATCGACCATGCTCGCATGAACGCCGAAAGCCAGCGGCTCCTCGATTCCCTCGCCGTGGACCTCGATCCTCGGGCCGTTGTCCAGCACCTGGGCGTGGCCCAGCAGCAGATGGTGGAGGTGGCTAAGGCCCTGTCCGTGAACGCCCGGATCGTCGTCATGGACGAGCCGACCTCAGCCCTGACCACCCGGGAGATCGAGCAGCTCTTCGCCGCCATCCGGCGCCTCACGGCGCGCGGAGTCAGCATGATCTACATCTCCCACCGACTCGAGGAGGTGTTCCAGATCGGGGACCGGATCACGGTCCTGCGGGACGGGAAGTGGATCACGACCATGAACATCCAGGACGCCACGATGGAGGTCGTCATCCAGGCGATGGTGGGCCGCACCATCGATAGGCTGTTCCCCCGGCAGTTCAGTGCCGAGAAGGGAGACGTGGCCGTGGCGGTTCGCAGCCTCCATCGCCACGGCGTCCTGCACGATATCAACATGACGGTTCGCTGCGGAGAGATCGTGGGGCTCGCGGGACTGGTCGGAGCCGGCCGTACCGAGCTGGCCCGGGTGATCTTCGGCGCGGATCACTACGACGCGGGTGAGGTGAGGATATTCGGGTGCGCGGTCCATGGATCCCCGAGGGAGAGCGTCGCCATCGGTGTCGGCTTCCTCCCGGAAGACCGGAAGCGGGAAGGCCTCGCCCTCATCTTGTCCGTGCGCGAGAACGTCGTGGTGTCGAGCCTCCGTCGCCTCTTCCCGTCGGGGATCATCCGGCGCGCCAAGGAGCACGCCGTCGTGACGGACTTCGTCAAGTCACTGGACATCGCCACCCCCTCCATCAACCGGATGACGCGATTCCTGAGCGGTGGGACTCAGCAGAAGGTCGTTCTGGCCAAATGGGTCTGCACCCAATCCCGGTTTCTGATTTTTGACGAGCCGACCCGGGGGATCGACGTCGGCGCCAAGGCTGAGATCCATCAACTCATGAATGAGCTGGTGAAGGAGGGGGCGGCGATCCTGATGATCTCGTCAGAACTTCCCGAGGTCATCAACATGAGCGACCGGATCTACGTCATGCAGAAAGGCCGGATCAGCAAAGAGCTGAGCCGGGAGGAGGCGAGTCAGGAAGCCATCCTCCGGCATGCGATGGGGGGCACCGGTTGAGTGAGACCGTGTGGCGCGAGCGGGCGTGGCGTGTCGCGATGGCGCCGGGGGCCGTGTACGCACTCATCGTGCTCAGTCTCGTCTTCAGCGTGTTCACCGCCCAATTCCTGACCCTGCGCAATCTGACCAACGTCGGCATGCAGGGATCGGTCCTGATCATCGTGTCTCTTGGGATGACCCTCATCATCCTTTCGGAAGGGATCGACCTATCAATCGGGCCGGTCCTGGGACTGGCCGGAGTCGTCCTGGCTTTGGGCGTGAAGCAAGAGATGGGGCTCCCGCTCGCGATGCTCCTGGCAATCCTTGTCGGCGGAGCCTTCGGGGCCTTGAATGGAGGCCTGATCGCCTACCTCGGACTCCCCCCCTTCGTGGTGACCTTGGGGAGCTTCGGCATGGCTCAGGGGCTGGCCCTCGTGTTGACAGAAGGCTCGTCCGTCGCCGGGCTGGGGTCGGCCATCCAATACTTCAACGACGGACGGATTCTCGGGATCCAGGTCCCCATCGTCTTGGCGGCGACTGCTTTCGCGGTGGTGCACGTCGTCCTGTACCGCACGAAGTTCGGCACCTACGTCTTTGCCCTCGGGGGCAATCAGGAGGCACTGGCTCTCGCCGGGGTGCGCACGCGTCTCTACAAGACCGCGGTGTATGTCCTGGGTGGGATCCTGGCGGGTCTCGGCGCCCTTGTGATGACGGCCCGGATGAACGCGGCCCATCCCACCGTCGGTGTGGGGCTGGAGTTCGACGCCATCGCCTCGGTGCTACTGGGCGGCACCTCTTTCGAGCGCGGCAAGGGTTGGCTCGGCGGGTCGATCATCGGGGCCCTGGCCGTCAGTGTGCTGCGCAACGGACTGAACCTCATCGGTCTCAGCACGTCTTGGCAGGTCTCCATGGTGGGGTTAGTCATCATCCTCGCCATTGCCGTGGACTCCTTGCGGGGGATCTGAGATGTCACATTTCTGGGTGAGTGGGCTCTTCCGCCTGGCGACCATCCTCCTGCTCCTGGTGTTGCTGTCCCTCGTGAGCCCGTACTTCCTGTCGGTCCAGAATCTGGTCAACATCGTCCGGCAAGCCTCCCTTCTGTTCCTCCTTGCCTCGGGCCTGACAATCGTCATCCTGACCGCGGGCATTGATCTCTCCATCGGATCGGTGCTCGCGCTCTCGGCCAGCGTCGCCGCCACCTTCATCCAGCAAGGGTGGATCTGGGGGGGAAGCCTCCTCGGGCTCGTGATCGGGGCCGGCTGCGGGCTCTTGAACGGCCTGATGATCGCCGTGGTCGGCCTCCCCCCCTTCATTGCTACCTACGGGATGCTGTGGATCGCGCAAGGCTTCGCTCAGGTCTTCATGAAGGGCGAGATTGTCTCGGGGTTTCCTCCCACGTTTCGGGTCCTCGGGGCCGGGTATGTCACCGGGATCCCGGTTCCGATTCTGGTCATGGTTGTGGTTCTCGTCATCTGTCTCTTCGCTCTGCGCCGGACGAACTTCGGCCGATATGTCTATCTCATCGGGGCGAACCGAGAAGCGGCCCGGCTCTCCGGGATCAATATTCCCGGGAACCTGCTGCTCGTGTATTCGCTCAGCGGCCTGATCTCGGCGTTCGCCGGGTTGGTGTACGTGTCACGCATCAATGCAGTGGAGTCCACGATCGGCGAACCGTTGCTCTTGCCGGCTATCGCCGCAGTGTGTATCGGGGGTACCTCTCTCTTCGGTGGCGAGGGTGGAGTCGGCGGCACCATGGTGGGGGCGCTGATCATGACCCTGGTGACCAATGGAATGAATCTGTTGAACGTGTCGCCCTATTGGCAATCCTTCGTCATGGGAGCGATCGTCGTGCTCGCCGTTACGCTCGATCAGTTGGGATCGACGAAGGCCAAGCGCACTTGAGGAGAAGGCAGGAGAACTATCCGGAAGGAGGGTGAGCGAAGGCGAAGCTGGCGGCGTCAATGAACGGGCACGAACTGGAAAGCGAAAAAGGAGGAAGGCCAGCATGGTAACGCGGCGCGAGTTTCTCAAGGCGGCGGCGGTGGGAGCCGGGGTCGGCGCGGTCCAGCAGATAGGCTGGCCAGCAGAGGCCCAGCAGAAGCCGTGGAGGATCGTGTTCCACACGAAGAACGTGGTGAACCCGTTCTGGAAGGCCTGCCAGACAGGGGCGAAGGTTTCCCTCGATCGGTTCAAGGATCGCCCCATAGAGCTGATCTACGCGGCCCCGACGAAGCCGGACAACATCGAGGAGCAGATCCGGATCATGGAGGACTGGATCACGAAGAAGCCGGACGCCATGATCTTCGTGCCGGTGGACTACGTGGCCATGGTCCCCACGGTGCAGAAGGCGGTCGCGGTCGGCATTCCAATCGTGAACTACTGCAACCGGATGGCGGCAGGGAAGACCGAGATCTTCGTCGGATCTGACGATGAACAGCTGGCCTACGAGGTTGCCCAGTACACCTTCAAGGCGGTGGGGAACAAGGGCAAGGTGGTCATTCTCGACGGGGTCCCTGGTGCCATCACCGCCCAGGATCGACACCGCGGGTGGCTACGGGCCCTGCGGAACACCAAGGGGATGGAGCTGTTGGCCGCCCAGCCGGCGAACTACTCCCGCCTACAGGCCGTGCAGGTCATGGAGAATCTGCTCCAGCGCTTTCCGGAGATAGACGTGGTCTTGGCGGCGAACGATGAGCAGGCCCTCGGCGCTGTAGAGGCCATTGACGCTGCTGGCCGCCTCGCGAAGATCAAGGTGACGGGGTGCGACGCCAACCAGCCGGGTGTCCAGTCGATCGCGCAGGGTCGCCTCTTCGCCACACTCGACTACAGCGGCTTTGATCAAGGGTATCTCGCGGCCGAGGCCACCTACCGGCTTCTGAAGGGCGAGAAGCTCCCGCAGCAGCTCATGCTGCCGGTGGTCATCGTCGTGAAGAGCAATGCCCAGACCTACAATGTTCCGCCCGAACAGCGGAAGCCGCCCGTCTGGGACAAGATTGTTGCGGCGCAAGGCTAACCAGATGCACCGGCACCCGCGGAGGCGGAAGGGATTCGGCGCCCCCTTCCGCTTCGGCGGGCGGTGCGGCTCCGGAGAGATCTGAACCTCGGCCGGACAGGAGGAAGGTCGCCCGTGAAAACCGCAAGTGCCAGACGGGTCGTGCGGATCGATTCGGTCCCTCGATATGCGGCTCCGGCCCCCTATCGCCGATTTGCCCAGCCCCTCGTGGATCAGGAGGCGTTTCCCGACACCTCGATGTGTGTTGGGTTCTTCACCTATCCCCCGGGGGCCAGGTCGCATACTCATCACCACACGAGAGAGAACGAGATCTACTTCGTCCTCCAGGGAGAGTTGACGAGCGTTCAGAACGGCCGTGCCTACCGGGTGCCTCGGTACGGCCTCGTATTCATCCCCAGGGGCGTTTCTCACTACGCCGCAAACCGGACACGACGTCGCTGTGTCTTCCTGGCGGTCCATGCCCCCGCGGTGCCCGATCTCTTGGAGTTCAAGCGGTCCTGGAAGCGGGTGGCCGCCCGCAGGAACTAAGTGATGGCGCCCGTCGGAGAGACCCTGAGTGTGACCCCATTGACCCAGTGGGACGACGAATACGACCTCGTTGCCCTGGGTGCCGGGGTGGGCGGCATGACCGCCGCCCTTGTCTCGGCGATCGAGGGCATGCGTACCCTCTTGATCGAGAAGAGCGATCAAGTCGGTGGGACAACGGCCCGTTCGTCCGGGACCGTCTGGATCCCGAACAATCCAGAGCAGCGCCGCCTTGGGATGACCGGCGATGCCGACGCGGCCCTGGCGTACCTCGACGCGCTCGTCGGCGGCCGCGCCGATCGCGCCCTGCGCGAGGCCTTCATCGCCGCGGGACCCGAGATGCTTGAGTATCTTGGGAAGCACACGGACGTCGGCTTCCAGGTCTATCGCCGCCAGCCGGATTACCGTCAAGAGCTGCCGGGGGCAACGGAATGGGGGCGGGCGCTGGAGCCGCTCGCGTTCGACGGCCGCACGCTGGGCGGCGATTTCGACCGGGTGCGCTGGCCCCTTCCGGAGCTGATGCTCTTCGGCCGGATGATGGTGACCCGCGGAGAGGTGGCGCGTCTCTTGCGGATCGGGAGATCCTGGGACTCGCTTCTGCTGGGAGCGAGGTTGGTCGGACGGTACATCCTCGATCGCCGGCGCTACAAGCGGGGGACACGTCTCGTCTTGGGCAACGCTCTGAGTGCGAGGCTCTTCAAGAATTTGCTCGATCGCCGTGTGGCGGTCTGGTTCAACAGCAGGACGACACGCCTCATCTCGGAAGGAGGACGGGCGTGTGGTCTCGTCGTCGAGCGGGGCGGTTCGACGGTGCGCGTGCGCGCGGCGCGCGGAATCGTCCTGGCCGGCGGAGGTTTCCCCGCGAGCCCGGAACTCCGCGAGCGCTACTTCCCCAAGCCGGTGGCGCAGTACACCTCTGCATTCGAAGGGTGTGTGGGCGAGACATTGCTGCTGGCCCAGGGTATTGGCGCCTCGCTGGGCCCCCTGGGAGAGGACAATGCCCTGTGGTTTCCGAGCTCGATCGCGGCCCGGAAGGATGGGTCCACGGCGGTGTACCCGCACATCGTGCTGGACCGCGGGAAGCCGGGGCTCGTTGCCGTCAACTCGGCGGGACGGCGCTTTGTCAACGAAGCCGTCTCGTACCACGAGTTCACGCGAGCGATGTATCGCTCGCACCGGGAGGTCCCGAGCATTCCCGCCGTCCTCGTCTGCGATCGGCGTTTCGTCTGGAAGTACGGTCTTGGGATGATCAGACCTCTCACGCCGGTGTTGAAGCGGTTCATCGACAGCGGCTACCTGCACGTCGCGGACTCGGTGGAAGGCCTGGCGCGCAAGATCGGCGTCGACGCGACGGGATTGCTCGCGACGATTCGGGCCCACAACGAGTTTGCCCGGACGGGCGTCGATGCCGACTTCCGCAAGGGGAGCAACGCGTACGACCGCGGGAACGGTGATCCCGAGCATTCGCCGAACCCCTGTCTCGGGCCGATCGAATCGCCGCCCTACTGTGCGGTCGCGGTGTTCCCCACACCGCTTGGGACGAGCTTGGGCTTGCGGACGAACGTTCATGCCCAGGTGCTGGACGGCTCCGGCCAGCCGATCGCGGGTCTGTACGCTTCCGGGAATGATATGCATTCCGTCATGGGTGGGGAGTATCCAGGGGCCGGGTCGCAATTGGGACTCGGCATGACCTTCGGGTATCTCGCGGCGAGACGCGCCGCGGGGAGTGGGGAAGTCACGGCATCCGCCGTCGGCGGAGTTCAACGTCTGCACGCCAGGTAATGCGGGAGGAGTGGCCACTGGCGGAAGCATCCTCGGTGGTAAGGTTCTCGCCTGAAGGTCGCGGCAACCATCTGAGTCGGAGAGTCGCTGGACGTTTCTCGAGCCTACGATGTGCTGATATTGGGCGGTGGCAATGCGGCTCTTTGCGCCGCGGACTGAGTGAATTGAGGTCGTGCCCGATGCTGTTTCGACATAACCGCGTTCGAGGCGATCGGCCATCATGTGAATGTCGCTATTTTGCTACCGCGCCGCTACCACTCCACGCCGCATCAGGAAGAATCAGGGGCACCCTGCGCTACCCCTGATCGTCGGTTTCAAATAGGCTTTGGTCGTCCTGGGCTTGCTCAGTTTGGTCTTTGTCGGAACTCTTAATCAGCGGGTCCAAGGTTCGAGTCCTTGACGGCCCACCAATCGAATCGGGGGTTTCCAATGTCCCGGGAGCCTCCGATTCGCTTTTTGCTACCTACGGCAAGTGGCTCCCGACGCGTGGCCGAGTTGCCGCTGCACGTAGACCGGGCTTTCGCCTTGCTGGAGCAGCAGCGAGGCGAAGGTGTGGCGGAGGCAATGCGGGGAGAAGTGTGTCGGGAGTCCAGCAGCCTTAAGGGTCCGAGCAAAGGCCTTCCGTACGCGGCTCTCGTCCAACGGCGTTCCGGCTTCGGTACAGAAGAGCCAGTGTGGAAGCTCTGGCCATCCGCGCTTCAGGGTCTCCGTCTTCCGTGCGACCGGCCCGCTGATACAGCTCGGGCCACGCGAATCTCACGTTCCCCAAAGTTCACGTCCTCCCACTTCAGCGCCAACGCCTCACCGAACCGCACACCGGTTCTCGCCATGAGTAGGAAGGGCGCATGCATAGCCGGGACCGTACGGGCAGCCGCGGCGAGGAATCGAGACAGTTGCTCCCGTGTCATCGCCTTGATTTCCTCTTGCCGAGCCGCCGGGCCTACTATGAGGCGTAGCGGGCGCCCGAGCCGGTTGGCGGGGTTCGCCAGGATGGCTCCGTCGTCCACCGCCGCGTTGAGCATAGCCCGAAGCGTCGCGGAAATGATCCGGGGGGTTCCTGCTGCGTCGCGAAGGCGGGCAGCCGCTGCGCGATCGCGCGCTAGACGAGCTCGTGGGCAAGACCATCGAGTGCGACGCCGAAGCCCACGACAATCTGCTGATCATGTCGAGTTGGCGAGTGCTCGAGTGAGGGGCGTGTCGCGAGCCGCAATCCGCGCGTGCTAGCGGTGTTCGGTCGTGAGGATCTCAAGGGCGTCGTGGGCAGCGCGAGCGACCTCGGGATCAGGATCCGTGGTGAGGCGGCGCAGCTCCGGCTCGAGGCTCGAGGCGCCGATATCGGCGGCGATGAGCAGGACGATCGGCAGGTGCTCGCGCCGTCGAATCGCCTCGGCCACGAGGAGCTCGGCGCGCTTGCCCCCTTGCACGAGGAGCATGCCGGCCACGGTTCGCTCGCCTTCGTCCGTCGAGCCGAGGGCCTTGACCAGCGCGCGGCCGGCCGAACGGCACCCGATGACCGTCCAGAGTGACTTGAGCGCGTAGAGCCGCGCGAAGATCAACGGCCCCATGCGGCCATCCTAGCGCGCGGGCGCCTGGGTCTCCGTTGGTCAGAGCCAGGCCGGCACGTTGTACTGCTGCCAGGTGGCTGGGTCATGGGACAGTGAGTGATCGAACCAGAGCGGCAGGACGTGCTCCTCGATGCGCGGATCGTAGAAGCGCTGGCCGCCGCCGTCGGCGAGGATGACGAGGTCGAGATGCACGCGGATCGAGATGACCCGGTTTACGCGGTTGAACGCGGGCATGTACTGCGGCCAGTGCACGGGGCAGCTCAGCAGGATCATTCGGCCGACCTGCGTCCCCGCCTGGCTGGCCACCATCGATACGCTACCGCCGTGGCTGTGGGCAAAGAGGTCGAGCCCGGCGAGGTTGTGCTGCTGGACCCAGGTATTGAGGCGTGCCCCGCCCAGCGCGCGCGCCGCGACACTGTAACCGCCCGACCAGTCGAAGCGATCCTGAGCGCCGTACAGGTTCGGGTCGACGTTGGTGTGGATGTATTGCCAGAAATCCCCGTTTGGGGGCTGCCACCACGCGGCGGTGCGGGCCCACGTCCCGTGCACGAGCAGGCTCGTCCGCGACCGCCGCCGCGTCGAGCGCCGCGGCCGGGCCTCGAGCAGCGGGGCCAGCACGGGATGGCGCGGCTCGACGCGCGCCAGCGCCGTCGCCGCCACCTCGCGCGTCAGCGGATCGCGGCTGCGCACGCCACGGGCGAGGATGGCGATGGCGCGCGAGGGGTCGGCGGCCACCAGGAAGTACGAGGCCGCCGCGGCGGCCCGCACCAGCTCGCGCGGATGGCGCAGAGCCACTTCCACGAGTACTCCGGCCGTCTCGTGGCTGGCGTCTCGATAGAATGCGCTCGCGGCGCGCCGAAGCGTCGCCGTGGCCGTGCGCGCCTCGCCCCGCGACGGGGTCGGCGCCGGCGCCGACGCAAAGCGCACGCCGGCCATGCGCTGGAGCGCCTCGGGCTGAAGGCGCGGCGCGCCCGCCGGTAGATGTGGAAATCCCAGGTGGCTCAGATCGCTCGGCGGAATCGCCTGGAGCCGGCGCCGCGCGACCGGATGCAACAACTTCCCGGAGGCTTCCGCTCGCGCCCGGGCGGCCGCCGTGTCACCGCGCAAGTGTGCGCCGATCAGCAACAGCGTGGCGGCTTGAGACAGGACGTGGCTCGGTTCCGCGACGTCTCTGAACGCCGCGGGCCCGGCGATCGGCCTAGGGGTGTGTGCGCGTCCCTGCGTCCGTGAGCGTCCGGTCGGTCCTTGGCGTTGTCGAGCCATTTGGATTCCTCCACACGCGGGGTCGGACCCCAACAGTGTACCGCGCTCCCCGCTGGCGCTAGTTCAACCTCCGCGGCGATGAGCGGCCGCCCAGGGCCGCCGGGTCCAAGAACAAGCCTTATGCTACTTACGCGGATGAGTCGTGCACTCGTGCCCGAGATGGGGGCAGCCTTCCCAGGTCAGCATCTTGCTGGGAAATCCAATCCGATTCCCAGATTCTAGGCTGCTCCCACATCAATTCCCACGGAACTCTCAGACACCGAAGTCTGCGCCGCCGACCTGAGTTTCGTCAAGAAGGGGGCAGACGATAAGCCTTCGCTCAAGGGGTGCTGTCATGGCCTGAAGTATCTGATCGAGGCGGGCCGGGTGAAGAACTGCGTGAGATCCCACTGGGTCCTGGGCGTTACGTGGCGGAGCCGTAAGGAACAATGATCAGAAAGAGCAAGTGACTGATCGATAGAGTTTGATAATTCTTTGATTTAGAATGAGCGATAAAGGGAGGAAGAGATGGACACGATGCCACAGCTAAGTGATAAGGAAGTAAAGGTACTGCGAGCCGTGCGCAAAAGCGCCATGGACGGGTACAGTCTCCTGTCTGCGACCGGCCTAGACGCACAGGATCTTGTGGACGCGCTGTCGAAGTTGCAGAACGTGGTCAGCATTAAAGGGGAGTTGCTGAAGGATAGGATCGGAGAAGCATACGTAGCACTTCCGCCCAACAATCGAGGCTTCGTAGATATGATCCTGGCAAGATAGCAAGGGACCGTGTCGTCTCAGAGTCTCACCGGATAGAACATACACGTGGCTGGGTTCACATCTCCAGATGTGCCGGCCTATTTCTGCTACACGATCGTCCTCTTCTTCGGTGTTATTGTCGCGTGGGGCACCGTCAATAAACTCCTAGACGGTTACCCGGATCATTGGGCCTTCGCAGGCACCTGGGCGCTGTTCTTGACTCACGCGGCCTTACCCGTCGTCCTCTTTTGGTTCCTGGATTACACGGCAGCGTTGCACGATACGTCGATCTTTGCGGCATTGCTGGTCTCGATGGGATACCGGCAGATCCTGGCAGGAGGCGTTCAGGGCATCACGATGCCGGGCCAAACCTCTACGCTGTGGAAGCCATTCGAGGCGTGGGTTGGTACCGTCGCCGATCGGATTGGCACTAAACAGAAGCTCTATCTGGATCGGTTTGACGACAAGGTGCGGTCTCTCATAGTTGGTGATCCTCAGCGGATGACAAACCTCGAAACCCTTGCGCTATCGAACTCTCGTGACGTAGTGGCCTTGCAGACAGCGCTCAAGAGTCTTCCGAGCACGGGCAATGTGGAGGCCGACAAGCGTTTGAAGCTAGACACGTTGTGGCGAGATCTCCGCACGTCGCAGCCTCGGAACTACGGGTGGCTCCTGCACAAGCGAGGGATCGTAAGATTTTGGCGTTATTGGATGTGGCTGGACAACGGTCGCGCGAAGCTAGTGTCGGGCGCGGGCATTCTCGTCGGAGTGGCGGTATTGGTCGGCTTGTATTTATGGTCATCCGGTGACGCGGTAGGAATCACTCGAAGGGAGGCTGGGCTTGTTCGCTACCATCAGTGGAGATTTTTGAAGCCAAACGGAACGGAGCGTGATCAGTGGCGCAGTATGGAATTTCTCACCAACCAACTTCGCCACTCGAGGGCGGGATCGAGTATCAAGTCTGGCGGGCAGGCAAGTCCGACACCAAGCCTCGGTGATGGCCCACCGGTGCAAACTCTGTTGAGTCCGCTCCTGAAGGAACTTCGCTTCCCGTCTGTTGGGGATCGCCAGGCACGGGCGGTTCTCGCGCTTGTCGTGAATTGCCATGCTCCCGCCGTTGACTCATACGTGATGCCAGAGTTGATTGAGAGCCTGTGGACGGCCTCCGAGACAGTCCGTCTCCAGATTCGCAATGCTCTGTTGGCGATTCAGAAGGCTGACTATCCGGGCGTGAAAGTGCCGGACGCTCTCGCGAAGTGGGAACCGAAGAAGGATGAGTCTCCGGGCGATATCGATGAGCGTGTACGCGCTTGGAAAGCATGGTGGCAGACGGCGGAGCGAAAGCAGTCTCCCAAATAAGGATCGTCCATGGATGCGGTTCGCGCAGTGCCCGCGCAGCGGTACATGACGGTCATCGCCCAGGATCCCAGTGTCCGAGTGGGTGGCCCCAAGGGGCCGATCCTCATGGCGAAGATTGCCGTGCCCGCGGAGGACCTAATTCCCGGGCCCATCGGCTACCGGGTGCAGATGGTGGACTACGATGCTACGGTGCGGCGATTCAACGGCGCACACAAGCTTCCCGCCGCTCTGGGAGCCGAACCGCGCCGCTGGGCGAAAGGCGATGCGAAACTCGTGGCCGACTTTCGCTTTCATGCGCAAAACGTCTATGCGTTGGTGATGAAGACGCTGGCGCGCTTCGAGTTCGCACTGGGCCGACGGGTCGGGTGGTCGTTCCGCACCCATCAGCTCAAGATCTCGCCCCACGGGATGCTTGACGCCAATGCCTTCTATAGCCCACGCGACGAAGGGCTCGTGTTCGGGTACTTTCCCAGCAGCAGCGGCGCCGCCGTGTACACCTGTCTGTCACACGATGTCGTGGTGCATGAGACGACGCATGCGCTGATTGACGCGCTCCGCGAGCGATACCTCGATCCGTCGAGCCCCGACCAGGCGGCGTTTCACGAGGGCTTTGCCGACGTGATCGCGATTCTCTCGGTGTTCTCACAGCCTGAGATGGTACGGATGCTCGTGGCGCCCCCCTCGAAGGCCGGCGCCGCCTCGGCGCTGATGAGGAAGGACGACGTCTCGGTTGACGCCTTGAAAAGGAGCGCCCTGTTCGGACTGGCCGAGCAGATGGGCAAAGAGATCCAGGGCTCCCGAGGCGGCCCGCTTCGGCAGAGTACTCTTCTCCCCGCTGACCGGAAGCTTCTCAATACCCCGCAGTTCCAGGAGCCCCATCGGCGAGGCGAGGTCCTCGTGGCGGCGGTGCTGAATGGGTTCATCAACGTGTGGGCGGCGCGCATTCAGAACCTGGACGTGCCCGGCCAGCAATCCTACGCCGTGGCGCGTGTCGCCGAGCAAGGTGCCGACATTGCCGACGCGCTGGCGACGATGTGGATCCGCGCGCTCGACTATATGCCCCCGGTACACCTGGAATTTGGTGACGCACTGAGCGCCGCTCTGACTGCCGATACGGAAGTGCGCCCGGACGACTCGCGCTTCAGCCTCCGGGAGCACATGCGGAAAGCGTTCCGTGAATTCGGAATCGAGCCGCCCAGGTCTGCCGACTCGGCCACCGGCACGTGGAAGCGCGCGCCCGAAGGACTGACCTATGACCGGGTCCGCTTCGAATCGATGCGTAGCGACAAGGATGAGGTATTCCGCTTCCTTTGGGACAACCGGAAGGAACTCGAGGTGGAGTTGCAGCGGGGCGCGTACACCGAGGTCCTCTCGGTACGGCCCTGCGTGCGCGTCGGGCCAGACGGGTTCACGCTGCACGAGACAGTCGCCGAGTACTACCAGGTTGCCCGCCTCACGCCCGAGGAGCTCAAGCGGGTCGGCATAGTTGTGCCGAAGGAGTACCTCCAGGCGCTGCGTGAAGAGCAACGGACCGCGGCGGAGCGGCAAACGAAGGCCAGAGAACGCCTCGAGTCCAGCGATTCCGCGCCCGCCAGCAACGGTGGTGGGCCGGATATGGAGGACGACGCGAGCCTCGCGACGACCCCGGTGTACGGCGGCGGCGTACTGATCTTTGACGAGTACGGTCGGCTGAAATACCACGTCCACAACGATGTCCTCCACAAGAGGCGCCAGGCCACGCGCTTGAAGTATCTCTGGGAGACCGGCCAGCTCGAGTCGGGTCTACACCAGGCACGGCTCCGGGCGGCGCGGCTCTCCGCTATTCATCGCCTCCGCGCGCTCGACGCGCGGCGATTCCCCGCGGAGGGCTGGTAGCCATGGCGAAGTCGCCGACGTCCGTAGAGATTCGCGGCTACCAGGTGGGTTTCGGGGACTGCTTTCTCCTTTCGTTCGTGTACTCGGCCAAGGATAAGCGTCACATCCTCATCGACTTCGGAACTACGGAGCTGCCCAAGGCGGGCAAGCCCTCCACGTACATGCCCCAGGCGGCGGACGAGATCACGAAGGCCTGTGGCGGCAGCCTTATTGCGGTCGTTGCGACCCACCGGCATGCCGATCACATCAGCGGTTTCGGGACCGATGGCCGCACCGGAAAGTCCGGAGAGAAAATCAAGGCGCTAAAACCCAAGGTCGTGCTCCAGCCGTGGACCGAGGATCCTTTAGCGGCTAAGAACGCGAAGACGGCTACCAAAGACTCGCTCAGGACGCCCAAGAGCTTCGTAGCGGGCTTGACGGCGATGCACAGGATCGCCGAGGCGATCTTCAAGCTGGCCGACAACCGCCCGGCGTGGATGGGCGCCGCCCTCCGGAAGGAGCTCCGCTTTCTCGGAATGGACAATATCAAGAACAGGTCCGCGATCGACAATCTGATCGCCATGGGGTCGGCGCAGGGCGCCACGGCCGTGTGGGCACATCACGGCTCCGACTCGGGGCTCGACAAATTCCTGCCCGGTGTCAAGGTCCACGTGCTTGGACCGCCCAACCTCGTGCAGACCGAGAAGATCCGGACGATGCGGAAAACGGACCCGGACCAGTTCTGGCATCTCCTCGCCGGGCCCAAGTCGCTCCAAGGGGCCGAACCACTTGCGCGGGGACTCGCTCAGCGGAAAGCGGCGCGCGCGCGCAGCGCGCCCCCAGAGGGTCGCTGGTTTCGAGACCGGCTCGAGCGCATGCGCGGCGAACAGCTCCTTCAGATCGTGCGGACACTCGATGATCAGATGAACAACACGAGCCTCATCCTCCTGTTCGAGGTGTTCGGCAAGAAGCTCTTATTCCCTGGCTCGAGGACGCCCCAAACGCGGCGAAGAACCGCGCGCTGCTCGAGGGCGTGGACATCTACAAGGTCGGCCATCATGGGAGCCTGAACGCGACCCCGAAGAAGCTCCTCTGGGAACACTTTAAGAACCGAAACAAGGCTGTAAGGCAACGACTCGTGACGCTGCTCTCCACGCTTCCAGGTAAGCACGGGACGGTGGCCAACAAGACTGAGGTCCCGCGCCGGCCTCTGCTGGACGCCCTCAAGAGCGAGACAGCGCTGTCGAACACCAACGACCTTTCCTTCGGGAAGAAGCCGGAATTCTGCTACCTGGTGAACATCAAGCCCTGAGACTGCCGAGGCCCCTGCCGTGTGATCGAGCGCCTTCTTGCTCTTACTGCGTCCCAAAATCAGGATTGTCCTTGACAAAGCCGGCGGCGGGTAGCGACAATCTCGCCACAGAGTCTCCCGGACTCGTGTTTCGCAGCGCGCGCGCGGCGCGGACGTCGATATCGCATTCGCGTGACCTCCGCGCTCACGGGCCCCGCGGTCGTGCCCACACCGTTCCGCCGCGGTCTGCTCCACACGGCCCCGCGGCGCAGGCATCACCAGGAGGTGCACGCGTGCGACCGGCGTCAACTCTCCTGGCCTGGGCCTCCTGCCTCCTTCTCTCAGCCGCCGGCTCGAATGGGTGCGCCGGTTCGCGCGGGGCGGTGCCGCTGCTGATCACGAGCAATGCGCCGGTGAAGGCCACCGCGACCCAGCTCCGCGAAGGTGTCCTCCAGGCGGTGAAGGACTGGGCCGACGCAAAGGAGCGCATCGAGGAGATCCACAGCCGGCGCGTGGCCGAGATGCTGGCCGTCGAGGCGGACATTACGTTCCTGGAGGAGGTGGCCCGCGTGGATGCGGGCGGCCCGGCGCCGCGCGGCGGGCTGGACGCCGGCCGCCTGGAGACCCTGCTCGGGCTCAAGGCGCGGGAGCCGACGTTCGAGGAGGAAATCCAGCAGGCGCTGGCGCCGGTGCGGCGCTCCATGACGCCGCACGCGTACTTCGACACCTACCTGCCCAGCCTTGAGGGCGCGGCGGGGGACGCCGATCGGAGGCGGTTCGCCGCCTTGTGGAATACGCTGCGGCAGCTCACGGACGCCCGGATCCTGGACGGGCCGGACATGGCGCGATGGATGGCCGAGCAGAACCTCCGCTCCTGGAGCGACCTGGTCACGCGCTTCGCGAGACGCGATGAGCGCGGCGTCGTGGTGGCCGACGGGGCGATGGTGCTCGAGGCGGTTCGAGGGGCCGCGCGGGACCTTCGTGTGGAGGCGCCGGATCTCCCGTCGCTTCGCTACGTCACCGAGCGCGCCATCGCGCGGCTGCGTCACCGGCGCGCGCAGTTTCCGGCGGTGGACCAGCTCTTGAGCCACCTGCTCACGATCGCGCGGGACCTCGACACCTACCTGCAGAACGACGTCGAGGCGATCCACTGGAAAGACGTCGGGGCCGCCATCGGCAAGGTCCAGAGCATCTCCACTGAGGTGCAGGAGGCGGGAGGAACCCGATGAGGGCCTCGCGCGCCCTGGCCCGGCTCGGGACGGTCGCGTGGCTGCTGCTTCTGGGAAGCCTGTCCGGGTGCTCCCTGTTCGTGGCGCCCAACCCCGGCGGGGCGCCGCTGCGCGCCTCCCTTGCGGCCGAGGCCCTGTACGCTGGGCCGCTCAAGAACCAGCCGAAGGATCTGGCGCTCGTCGGCACGCGGTGTGATCCCGCGGCCAAGGAGGCCCGGGCCGCGTGTCGCTTCGGGGAGTCGGCGCCGAGCAAGGCCGTGGCGCTGGGAGCGATCACCCTCCTCGTGCCGTCCGACGCGGGCGCGAGCCTGCGGGCGCCCTGGATCCAGTGGACCGGTCTGCACCGCGTCTGGGATGCCGCGGCCGCGAAGGAGTACAAGGTCGCGGATCTCTTCTGGCCGGAAGGGGAGGAGGAGTCCTACACGCCGCTGTACACGGCGTTCCATTCATTCGAGCAGGTCACGCGCCAGGAGCTGACGCTCGATCAGCACCGGCTCCGGTATGATCTGGCGGACCGCGCCCGCGCGGTCCTGGTCGCCCGCGTGCGCACCCTCGTGAAGGCCTACGGGAGCGCCGAGGGAAGCGACCGGGGAGAGTTGGAACGGCAGATCCGGGCCCATCTGGAGCTGCTCGCGCTGGTGGACCAGCGCGCAGAGGAGCGGGTGCGCCGGCTGGAGGCGCTGGCGGAGGAGGAGGCGCGGCTCTACACGGTCCTGGCGGACACGACGCGGACCTTCGCCGGGCTGCAGCGCAACGTCACGAACCACCTGATGAAGGTCGACCTGGTCCTCTCCGCCGATGAGGCCAAGGCGCTTGCCGAGGCCGCGGGGGAGCGCCTCGGGCGCATCCGAGAGGCCATTGACGCCGGACGGCAGGCCGAGCTGGAAGAACAGAAGAAGGCGCGGCCGCCGGAATGGGTCGATCGACTTCGGGACGCTCTCGAGCGGGCGCGGCCCCGCTCCAGGGAGTAGGCCATGGCGGAGCCTGAGCGTCTCGCAGCCCTGAAGCAGTGCCTGGAGACCTACCGGTCTACCCTCGAGAAGGTGAACGAGCAGCTCGCGGGCACTGCGGGTGCCGAGGCGGGCGCGCTCGCGGAGCAACGGCAGCTGCTCAGGCGGAAGATCGAGCAGGCCGAGATCGAGATCGGCTTCATCGAGGACGTAGACGGACTCATCGCCCGCTACACGGAGCGGCAGCGGGTCGCTCTGGACAGCGCTCGGGTGGAGAAGGATCCTGGGCGGAAGCGGGCGTTCGACGAGCGGGCACGGTTCTGCGAGGTGGTGATCAACGAGGCGCTCGAGAAGAAGCAGACCGTCAAACCTCTCCCCTCGGGCGCGCTGAACGAGATCCTGGCGGACCTCCGCCTGGCCGCCCAGGAGGCCAAAGACACGGTCGCGTCGATCAACCGGGCCATCGAGATCGCCAATAAGGTGCTCGATGGGCTGATCCTGCTGGCCCAGGTCGCGGCGAAGATGATGATCTGAGGCATCGGCGCGACCGGAGAGGCGGGACGATGCCCGATGAGGTGCAGGCGAAGGAGCGGTCCGGTCAGATGCCGGAGGCACGTGGCGGCGGAGGGCAGGGATCGTGACGATGTGGGTCGTGCCAGGCGCGCCGCTCGAGCAGGGCGCCGGATGGCGGATCTGGTACTCGCAGGACGGTGACGCCGACTTTCGGCCGCAGCCGGTGACCGTCGCGAAGAGCCAGCAGCCCCAGCCCATCGACGAAGAGTGGAACCTCCTGGCCCGGCTGCCCGAGTTCCACCGGCGCATCGGGGTGCTCACCGTCCGGCTTCGACAGCCGGACCCGGCCGGCCCGGTCTACGAGCTGTCGGTGCCGGAGGCCGAGCGCGGCGCGCCGTTCCGCTGGCGCAGCCTTCCGGCGGGCGTGGGGCAGGAGGGGGTAACCTTCCTGCTGGCCTCCTGTTTCTGGCGCGACGACGACAAGGAAGGCAGCTATACGGCGGGCGTCCAGGAGCTGACCAGGCGGTGGAGCCCCGCGTTCAAGCTGCTGGCGGGTGACCAGCTCTACGCGGACTGGCCCATCGGCAACACCGATCTTCCGGCGGTGGAGTTCTACGCCAGCCGCTACGCCGAGTACTGGGGCGACGCGCTCTACCGGGAGCTGCTGCAGACCTCTCCGACCTTCTTCGTCTGTGACGACCACGAGTTCTGGAACGATTTCCCCGAGCGGCAGATCCAGGTGCCGCGCACCTGGCTGCCCGCCGAGCGGAAGATCACTGCCCAGGCCGGGTTGGACCTCTACGACCGCTTCCAGGGCTGCGCCAACCCCGCCCCATTCCGCTGGTACGGCTTCCGCATCGATCCGGTCTCGTTCTTCGTGGTCGACAGCCGCTCGCGGCGTGATCCCTTCAACAAGCAGCCGCGCCCACCCCACTTCCTCCCGGAGGAACAGTGGCAGGATCTGGAGCGCTGGGTTCACCAGCTCACCGGCCCCGGCGTCCTCCTGATCGGGCAGCCAGCGTTCCAGAAGGACGGCGACTGGCGCGATCACTCGCTGTCGAACTTCCCCGAGGACTACGGGCGGCTCTGGGCGGTTATCGAGGAGAGCCTCGAGGGACACACCGCCGACGGCCGCCCGCATGACATCCTGGTGCTCTCGGGAGACATCCACACGGGGCGTTTCGCGGTGGGACGCCGGGGCGGCCTCGACGCGCCCGAGGGAGTGCCCGAGCTGATCGCCTCCCCCGCGTCCATGATCCGTCCGGGTTCCAAGGAGGTGGAGGAGCCCGACTACCGCTTCACCGTTCACCACCGAGGCCGGGCTACGACCTGGCAGGTGGACCGCAACCCCGCCGCTGGCGTACCCTTCATGACACTCGCCAACAACGTGGCCGCGGTGCGGATGGGCCTCGGCACCAACGGTCGGATCCGCTTCGAGCTGACGCTCTGGCAGGTGAGACCCTACGACTCGCGCTCCTGGTGGGAGCGGTTCACGGGTGACCCGGCGCCCGTCGGCCCGGTGATCGAGCTGTTCAGGAAAGAGATCGAGCTGCGTTGAGCCTGCGGAGGCCTGACCCATGAGACACTCTCGCACCACAGCCCGTAACCCCGACCTCGAGGACTGGAGCAAGGAGTACGAGAAGAAGGGCAATCTCGAGTTCTTCGCCGACGCCCTCGCGGCGCTCGCCAAGCGGAAGCTCGGCAATGGCGGCCTGATGGTGATCGGGCTGCTCGGCCAGCGGGACCTGCCCGGCCACACCCTGCGCACGGCTCAATCCATCCTCCGGTGGGACATGCGCCCGAGCCTCTGGTCCCATGCCTTCCTGTTCGGGGCGCGCGTCGGGGGCAAAGCCGGTGCGGTCGGCCGGGCACCCGTCTGGGAGGTCACGCTGTACCCGCGGAACGGGGAGTTCCCCCGCCCGGAGCAGAACGGAGTAGGGGGATTGCCCGGGCGCGGCCGGAAGAAGGGCGAGCCCGTGACCTTGCGCCACTATCAGAACCCGAAGGTGGATGCCAACGCGGCGCTCCTGGCGGTGATGATGACCGACGAGGAGGCGGAGCGCGTCAGCCGGCGCGCGGCGACTCCCAACATCGACCGCATCCGGTACAACCTCTGGGAGTCCCTCGGGATCTGGCAGGGATATCTCTGGGCCCAGGGGTCGCGGCCGAACCCCCTGCGCGAGGGCGTTCCGATTCCGGCCGCGTCCTACGTGGAGTTGGCGTTCGAGGCGATCAACCTGGACATGACGCCCGGAGCTTCCGAGCGCCATTCCTCCCCCGAGCACATCTGGAACGGGGCCTGCTGGTGGCACGAGACCTTCGCGACGCAGGCGCACCCGATCGCCGGGTATTACGTGCTCCGCGATCCGGGCGCCTCACTGATGGGCGCCGACGAATGAGGAGGGGCAGGCTATGCGCTCGCTGATCCTGGCCGGCGGCGGTATCAAGGTGGGGTTCCAGGCCGGCGTGCTCCAGGTCTGGCTCGACGAGGCCGGGCTCACGTTCGATCACGCCGACGGCGCCAGCGGGGGGTGCCTCAACCTGGCCATGTACTGCCAGGGCATGAGCGGGACCCAGATGGCGGACAACTGGCGCAACCTGGACCCGTTCGCCCAGGTGGATTTGAACTGGGAGCACTACTGGCGGCTGGCCAGCGCGCCTTCCCTCTTCACGCTGGACAACTTCCGGCAGCGCGTGCTGCCCCGGTGGGGGCTGGACTGGGACCGCATCCGGGCCTCCAGCCGGCTCGGGACCTTCAACGTGTGCAACTTCACCACCAGGGAGCTGGAGGTCATTCCCAACGACCGCATGAGCGAGGACCTGCTCATCGCCAGCGTCTCGCTGCCCATGTGGTTCCCGCCCGTGGTCATCAACGGGCAGACTTATCTGGACTCCGTCTATATGACGGACGCCAATCTGGAGGAGGCGATCCGCCGCGGGGCCGACGAGCTCTGGGCGATCTGGACGGTGAGCACGGACCCGACCTGGCGCGACGGCTTCGTCGCCCAGTACTTCCAGATCATCGAGATCGCCGCCGACGGACGCTTCTTCCCCATGTGGCGCCGCATTCAGCGGAGCAATGAGGAGATCGCGGCGGGGCGCCCCGGCGAGTTCGGCCGCCCGATCACGCTGCGCCTCCTCCAGGCAGAGGTGCCGATCCACTACCTGATCAACTTCTCGCGGGACCGGATGGTCGAGTGTGTGAACCTGGGAGTCAAGGCGGCGCGGGAGTGGTGCGAGCGGGAGGGCATCGCGCTGCCGCAGCGGGGACCGCGCGTCTCCGTTCCGGCAGCCGCCGCAGCCAGCCGGCTCGAATTCACTGAAGAGATGAAGGGACACGTGACGGCGGGCGAGGCCGATTACGCCCGCGGCGCTCAGGCGCCCGGCCGAGCGCCGTGCATGTTCCACCTCACGATCAAGGTCGACGACGTCAACCGCTTCGTGACGAGCCCGGAGCACGAGGCCCGCGCCGAGGGGTGGGTGGACTACGCGCCGCTCGGCGGGCGCCGGCCGGTGGAGCGCGGCGTGTTCAACCTGTTCACCCACACGACGGACCCGTCGCGGAAGCAGATGCGCTACCGTCTCTTCTTCTCGGACGGGGGGGGCCGCCCGTTCACCTTGACCGGGCACAAGGACATCCACGACGACCCCGGGGCGGACGTGTGGCGCGACACCACCACTCTCTACACGCGGCTCTACGCGGGTCATGTGGAGGCCGCCGGTGAGGCGACGGCCGTCCTGCACGGCGCCGGCATCCTGGTGATCTTCGAGCTGGACTTCCTCAAGCAGCTTGGCACGTTCCGGGTCGAGGCGGCGACACCGGCCGAGCGCCTGGCTGCCCTGAACCGCTTCGGCGCTCTCTTCATGGGCAAGCTCTGGGACGTCTACGCCAGGAACTTCCTGACCTACGGGCCCTTCTAGGACCGAGGGGCGCCACCATGCCCGAGGCGTTCGACGCGGTAGTGATCGGAAGCGGCTTCGGCGGCGCGGTCGTCGCCTGCCGCCTCGCCGAAGCAGGCTACGGGGTGGCGGTGCTGGAGCGCGGCCGCCGCTGGGACAAGTCGAGCTTCCCGCGCAAGCCCGAGGACCCATGGCTCTGGGACAACGCGCACCCCGAGCTGCGCCACGGCTGGATCGACTTCCGCTTCTTCCAGACCATGGGGGTGGTCCAGGGCGCGGGCGTCGGGGGCGGCTCGCTCATCTACGCGAACATCTCGATCGACGCGAAGCCCGACACCTTCGAGGAGGGGTGGCCCCCCGAGATCACCTATGCCGCGCTGGAGCCCCACTACCGCGCCGTCAAGGAGATGCTCGCGGCCCGCCCCGTGCCGGAGAACCAGTGGCCAGAGCGGACCAGGCTGCTCCGGCTGGCGGCCGAGCGGGCCGGAGCGGCCGACCGCTTCGAGCCACTGGACCTCGCAGTCAGCTTCGATGAAGCGTGGCACTACGGCCTGCCGGACCCGCACTCGGCCGCGCACTCGAAGGAGTTCGTCAACGCCCACGGCAAGCCGCAAGGGACCTGCGTCCACCTGGGTAACTGCGATATCGGCTGCGAGGTCGGGGCCAGGAACACGCTGGATCTCAACTACCTCGCGCGGGCGGAGGCCCGCGGCGCGGAGGTGCGGGCGCTGCACCTGGTGAGGCGCATCGAGCCCGCGGCCAATGGGTACCGCGTGCACTTCGACCGGATCGAGGATGGTCGGCTGGTGCCGGGCGCGGTGAGTGGCCGGGTGGTGGTGCTCGCCGCGGGCTCGTTGGGCTCGACGGAGCTGCTCCTGCGCTGCCGCGACCAGCACGGGACCTTGCCTGGCGTGAGCCCCTTTCTTGGGCGGAACTGGAGTAGCAACGGCGACTTCCTCACCCCGTCTATCCACCCGCTCCGCCCCGTCTCGCCCACGCGGGGGCCGACGATCACCGCGGCGGTGAACTTCCTCGACGGGAGCCGTACCGGGCAGCGGATCTTCATCGAGGACGGCGGCTTCGCGGACGTCGTGCGGAACTATCTCACCGGGCTGGCCGACAGCCCGTCGCAGCAGCCACTCGTCCGGGCCTTCATCAACACCATCCGCTTCCTGGTGAGCAGCCCGGATGCGTTCCGCCACGTCATGCCCTGGTTCGCCCAGGGCCGGGACGCCGCCAATGGGACGCTGTCGCTCAGGGCCGGCCGGCTCGATCTGGACTGGGATATTCGGGAGTCGGAGATCACCATGAACGCCATCGTCGAGACTCACCAGGCCTTCGCCCAGAGCACCGGCGGCCTGCCGCTGGTGCCCCTTACGTGGACGCTTGCCCACTACCTCGCCACGCCCCACCCGCTCGGGGGCTGCAATATGGGCCGCGCTCCCGCCGCCGGCGTCGTGGACCACAGGGGCGAGGTGTTCGGCTACCGGAACCTGTACGTGGCCGACGGCGCCATCGTGCCGGAGGCGATCGGCCTCAACCCGTCCAAGACCATCGCGGCGCTGGCGGAGCGGATCGCCGCCCTGATCGTGGAGGAGCACCGGTGACCGTCGTGTACCGACAGCCCGGGCTCAGGCTCGCGCGCGGCGCCCCCGCCGACCGCGAGCTCGTCCGTGCGCTGCAGCGGGACCTCCGCACGCTGGGATACCTGCGCGGAGGGCTCGACGGCAGCTTCGGTCCCGAGACGGAGCGGGCGGTCCGCTCCCTCCAGCACGATCTGCTCTTCAACGACGGCCGCGGGCGCGACCGGGACGCGCCGGTGGCGTTGCGCGACTTCAACGCCGGCCGGGTGGTCCGCGTGGACGGCCTCGTCGACGAGGAGTTCGCGGCCTGCGTGGACGCGCTCCGCGAGGACCCGCGAGTGCCGCCGCTGCCCCGCTCGGACGCGCCCGCCCGCGACAATGGGCGCGCGCTTGAGGCCATCGCGGCGCTGGACCGCTGTTCCATCCCGCTCCCGTTCCTCCTGGCCGTTCTCGCCCAGGAGAGCGGGCTGCTCCACTTTCGTGTCCCGACGCCCACGGATCCGGACGACTACATCGTGGTTGGCCTGGACCGCAACGACGCCGCGCGCCCCGCGCGGATCACCTCCCGCGGCTACGGCGTCGGGCAGTACACCCTGTTCCACCATCCCCCATGGCCCGAGGAAGTGGCCGAGGTGATGCTGGACCCGGTGGGGAACATCCAGCGCGCCATCGCCGAGCTCAGGGACAAGTTCGACCGTTTCGTGGTGGGGCCGACCCCGGCCACTCGCGCCGACGACCGCCTGGCCGAGGCCGGGCCCGGGGCGCTGCGTGCCTGCCGGTACTCCGAGGAGGATCCCCGATTCCAGACCGACTGCCGTCGCTGCGCCGCCGAGGCGCCTCGCGTGGCGATGGGCGAGGACACGCCGCTGTTCCCGGGTTCTCCCGAGCCGCTCCGACCCACGCCGTACCACCGCGAGACACGCTACGACGACATTCCCGACCGGGCTGCGTTCGGCTGCGACTGGCCCTACGCCATCCGCCGTTACAACGGCGCCGGCGCCAACTCTTATCACTATCAGGCCCAGGTGCTCCGGCGGCTTCTCGAGTCGCCGGTCTCATGACGGCGTCGGGTGGCAGCCGAGACCGGGATGCGTTAAGGTGCAGGCGATGGAGCGGGTGAGACTCTCGCTGGTGAGGACGGGTGGCCCGGTGAGAGGAGCAGGAGTGGCTCTCCTCGTCGCGCTCGTCCTTGCGATCGGTTCCACGCCCGCCCCCGCCCAGAAGCCGCGCGCTGAGCGTCCGACCTTCAACGTGGGCGATCAGTGGCTGCTCAAGGACGGCGTGTATGACCTGATCAAGGTCGAGAAGGACCGCTACATCTTCGCTGCCAGCGCTGGGCGGCAGATCCACCTCACCAAGAATCTCGCCCTGGTCTCGATGCTCCGGGATCGGGTCTGGGAGTGGGACCTCTTCCCGGTGCCCGAGCTCTCGTGGCCGCTCGAGGTGGGCAAGTGGGGCATCATCCACCGCGGGACGCTTCGTAGCCGCGACTACCCGAGCGGCCTGCCGGTGCGCACGACCTGGGAGGTGAAGGCCTACGAGGACGTCCGCGTGGTGGGCGGCGTCTTCAAAGCCTTTCAGATCCTCTACACGGTGGACCTCGAGTCAAGCGACGCGCTCGGGCGCGGCGGACTTCAGATCCCCGGGCCACAGTCCTGGCGGCTCGTGACGTGGTACGCCCCCGAGGTCCGGCGCATCGTGAAAACCCAGTCCACACCGATCGCCGCGCTCAACCTGGAGGTCGTCTCGGTGGACCGGCTAGCAGCCACGCCGCTCGATGTGGCGCTGGACGAGCCGAAGGAACAGGGCCGCGTCACGGCTGACCGGATTACCGTGGGTGGCAGGGTTACGGCCGGCGCGCCCCTAGCGCGCGTCTCCGCGACCCTCAACGGCGCCGAAGTCTTCGCCCAGGACCTGCGCGGCGCTCCTGCCCGGGAGCTTGCCCTCAAGTTCCCCGTCGTGCCCAGAGAGGGGAAGAACGTGCTCGTCGTGACGGCCGAGGACGCGCAGGGCGGCCGCCGGCAGGAAGCACGCGTGTTCTTCCGTGATCGTCCGCCGATGGCGGCGGCGCCGGCAGGGCCACCGACGGTGCCGCCGCCGGGCACGCCACCATCGTCGGCCGTCCCGCTTCAGGTCACGATTTCCGCGCCGAAGGACCAGGAACGCGTGAGCCAAGAGGCCATTTCTCTGGCGGCTGTTGCTTCCGGTGGAAAGGGCGTGAGCCGGGTCCTGGTGACTCTCAATGGGGCGGAGGCGGCGCGAGTAGGAGAGCGAGCCCCCCAGCGAACTGTTCCCGTGAACCTCGCGCTCAAGCTACGCGAGGGACAGAATATCGTGGTCGTCACCGCCACCGATGTCGATGGCGTGACCCAACAAGAAGTGCGCACCGTCTTCTTCGACCGAGTGACACCGCTGACGGTCCAGGTCCGCCATCCCGATGAGCGGGCCCGACTGGCCGACGCGTCGAGCGTCGTGGCCGCCGTGGCGACCTCGACCCAGGGCGTGACCGAGGTGAGCGTGCTCCTGAACGGAACCCAGGTCTTCCAGCAGCGCGAACGCGCCCCGAAAAAGTCGGTGCCGATCGCCGCGCCGATCAAGCTCCGGGAGGGAGCCAATACCATCGTTGTCCGGGCGACGCAGGCCGACGGGACAGTCTCCCAGGAGGTCCGGACCGTTACCTACGAGCGGCCCGCGGCGCTCGCGCCGGCTGCGCCGGCCCCGAAGGCGCCAGCCTCCGGCGACCGGTGGGCCGTCATCGTTGGGGTGGGGCGTTACGCCAGCGCCGACATTCCCGCGCTCCGCTACACCGTCGCTGACGCCGAGGCGTTCTCGCAAGTCCTGGTCGAGCGGGGCGGCTTCAAGAAGGGCAACATCCTGCTCCTCACCGATAAGACCGACCGAAAGCCCACGCTCCGCGACATGAAGTGGGCCCTGGGCACTTTCCTGGCCCGCTCCGCCAAGAAGGAAGATCTGGTGGTCATCTTCTACGCCGGGCACGGCGCCCCTGAGGTGGACCCGCGGGGGGCCGAACCCGACGGGCTGGCGAAGTACCTCGTCCCGAGTGACGCCGATCCGAACGACCTCTACTCCACGGCGCTGCCCATGGACGAGCTCCAGATCATCTTCGATCGGATCGAAGCCGAGCGGGTGGTGGTGTTCCTGGATGCGTGCTACAGCGGCGCGGCCGGCGGGCGGACCTTCGCGTCCAAGCGGACCCGCGCCCTGCGCGTGGACGACCTGTTCCTCGATCGGCTCGCGCGCTCCCGGGGGCGGGCGATCATCACGGCTTCGCGCTCCTCCGAGGTGTCGATCGAGGTGCCCGAGTTGGGCCACGGCCTCTTCACCCATTACCTCCTCCAGGGGCTGCGGGGCGCGGCCGATCTCGACCGGGACGGCGTCGTGGTGCTGCAGGAGCTGTACACGTACCTGGAGCAGCAGGTATCGCAGAAGTCGCGCGCGAGTGGCGGGAATCAGCACCCGGTCATGAAAAGCGAGATGGAGGGGCTCCTGCCCCTGGTCAAGGTGGGAGGCCGGTGAAAGCCTCCGCGATCACGCTCGGAATCATCCTCGCCCTGTCGCTCGCCGTGTGGACATTCTTCTACCTGAGCCCGGGAGCGCCGCTGAACGGCTCTGAGACCGCAGTTGTGGTCGGGGCCTGCGCGGGGGTCGTGTACCTCGGGCGGTGGATCTGGGGGCGAGTCCGCAAGGCGCGAGGGGGCGATGAGCCGACATCCTAGCGCAGTCCTCCTGGTTTCTGTCCTCGTCGTTATCGCTGCCGAGACGCAGGCGCCGCCGCAGGCTCTCGCGGCGGACCCGCCGGTGGTGGCCTGCAGCGCCGAGACGCCGACCGTGGGCCTCGGCGCGTCTGTCGTCGTGAGCGCGTGGGCGTCCACCCCGTCGGGCCAGTCCCTGCGTTATGCCTGGGAGGCGGCGGTCGGACGCCTGGAGAGCCGTGGGCGCCAGTCGCGATGGGACTTGGCAGGGTTGCCGCCCGGCAGCTACGCGGCGGCGGTGCGCGTGAGTGATCCGGCCGGCGGCTCCACCGAGTGCGTGGTGCGCGTGGTCGTCCGGCAGGACAAGGGAGAACGAGGCATGCCGCCGCCGCCCGCCAGAGAGACGGGCTCGGCCCTCCTCGTGGCGGGCGGTCGTGAGGCCGAGGGCTACGGGCTCTACAGCTACCTGCTCCTCGGTGCTCCGCCTGGTGCGGGCGCGCGAGAGCGGTACCTCAAGGCGATCGAGGCCTTCTGGACGGTGGTGCCGGATATCTCGGCGCTCGAGCAGTACGTGCCGCGCACCGGGCTGAACGTCGCCTATGTGCCGGTCACGAGCCCTCGCGGCCCGACGGTCTCCGCCGAATGGGTCCTTGACAACTACGACTACGCCCGCGCCCGCGCGCTGCTGCGCCACGTGCCGGGGTCCCACCGCGATGGGCCATACCTGGTGTCCGTCCTGACCCCGCTGGGGGGCGCGGCCTCATCCTCGGGCCAGTATCTCTTCCAGGACCTCTCGAGCGTGCCGCCCCATCTGGCGGCCTCCTGGGTGAAAGAGTTCCTCAATCAGGCCGCCCAGGAACGCTTCTGGGACGAGCGAACCGGAGCCAGGCTGGCGCTCAAGCTGCGCGTGACCGTGGGGATCCTGGGTGAGGGCCTTCCGGAAGTTCGCAAGGCGCTGGACAACTGGATCTCCTGGGCCCGTTGACCCCAGGCGAGGCGTGGGAGCGCTCGACTTAGACCCGTCTGGGCTGGAAGCGCTCTTGGCCCGCAGCGCGCCGCAGTTCGAGCCCGACCTGGCCGGTCCATTCACGGTGCTGTCGGTTTCCCGCAGCGGGCCCGATGTGGTGCGCTGCGAGCTCAGAGCGTCTCGCCTCATCCCTCTGGAGCACACAGATCCGGCGCTGCGCGACGTGTTCGTGGCCGTGCCGGTGTCGGGCTGGGTTGAGCTCCGCGCCGACGGCGCCATCGCCCGGTCGGGCCTCCCGCGCCCTGGCCCCGAGGACGAGCAAGAGGCGCGGGCATTCGTCCGCGGCCTGATCGAGCGCGGCGCCGTGCGCGGGCTGGTCCCGGCCCAACGCGAGGGCCCTCCGGCCCGGCCTACCCATGAGATCCGCACCGAGGCCGGCGGGCGGCGCGTGCTCCGCCGGATCGGCTTCAGCGCTGGCTAGCGCGGCTCCCTGCCGGGCGGCGCTCAGCCGCAGGCGAAGCCCCGGCGCGCGATGGTGCGCTTTCCGGCGATGATCTTGACGACGTGGGTGGCCGGCCGCGGAGGGCGGCGGACGGCGCGTAGGGCCTTACCCACGTCCAGATCGCCGTTGGCGACGAGCGCCTTCGCGAACGCCCGTGCGTGGGCCTCGGCCTCGGCGAGCACCGGGACGGCCTCGCCGAGGAGCCCGACAATGGTGCGCCCCCGCGTCTGGACGCGCGCGACCGCCGGCACCAAGATCTGCAGCCCCTTGAGCACGGCGCCGGCCAGCGGCAGCGGCTGGAACACCGTCACGTGCGCGATCTCGCCGTGAAGGTCGGAGGTCACGCGGGTGAGGCGGAGGCGCGCGCCCGCTGGGGCCTCGAGCCGCGCCCGCAGCTCGCGCGCCGCGGCGGCGACGGCCACCACGCCGCGCTCGAGCGGCACGGGCAGACTGGTGGCCGGCGCGCCCAGCGCGATGCCATGGGTGTCGAAGGCCGCCCGGATGTGGGGGACATTGGCTCCGTTATTGTTGACGATGTCGGCCTGTAGCATGCGGCGCCCCACCCCCTCGAAGAGCCGGGGCGTGGCCGGCACGGTGCGCAGCGCCGAGAGCAGCAGCTGGCCCGCGGTGATGGCCGCCCGGCCGAGGCCGGCCGACGTGCTGGACCCCGCGCCGAAGATATTGCGGATGGTGTCGTAGAAGCATCCGGTGAATACGCGGGAGAAGCTGTGGACCTCCGCCGAGAGGCGAGCGGCCGGCGCGTTGGACGGCAGCGTTGTGGGATCCGCCCAGCGGAAGATGTTGAGCGCCCGCCGCAGCGCGCCGGGCTCCACCCACTGCGCGCCGAACTCGCGGCGGATGGCGTCGCCCAGCTCCTCGGCCAGGCTCTCCACGAACTGGTGGGAGCCCAGATTGGGCGAGGCCGCCAGCGCCCGCCGGCGGGTCTCCGCGTCATCCAGCGCGACGAGGAGGGCGAAGCAGTCGCCGAAGGCCTCGTGCAGGGCGCCCGCCTCGACGAAGGGCACGTCGAAGAAGTCGGGGCGGATGGCGTCGAGGAGGGCGTGGCCTTCCTCGTGGACCGAGACGTCCACGCTCTCGCACGAGTGGACGGTGCGTCCGCCGAAGGTGTGGGAGAAGAACTGCAGGGCTTCCCGGTCATAGAAGGCATTCAGGTCGTCGCCGGCATTGGTGAGCACAGGGAGGACGGTTTTGTCGCCGAACCAGCGCGGCAGGTAGCTGCCGTCCAGGGCGCGCCAGGTGCGGAGCCCGCGGATCAGCGCCGTCTGGGTTTGCCAGAAGTCGAACTCGGGCGTGTGCGCCAAGTGGAGGCCTGGCGCTGCGGCCGGCTGGACGCGAAAGCGCGCCGCGCGGCCGCTGGGATACCTCGCGGGCTGGATGCTCCGCGGAGGCGGGCCGTCAACTGCCAGCGGGTCGTTGGGGATGAAGTTGATCTGCGCCATGAGGGGCTCCTTTCCGGGCTACTCGAGTTCGAGACCTTCGTGCACGATCTCCAGGGTCTCGATGGCCACGTCGCTCGCCCGCGCCCGGAGCTCGGGGCCCACCCACTTGGCGGGCCATCCGGCCTGGAACGTCCAGCGCGCCACCGGCGTGCCGTCGTGGCCCAGCAGGACGATAGCGCCGGCGCGGCGGTCCAGCTGACCGTTGACGATGGCCCGCCGCCAGTTCCAGAGCTCGCGCCCGGTGGTGATCCCGCGGCGGAGCACGATGGCCGTCCAGCGCGTCAGCCCCGGGATCTTCCGGGCGGAGCGGGTCCGGTCGCCGCCCTCGCGGTACTCGATGACATCGGTCTCGCTGCCGAGGCCGGAGCACTCGGCGAAGCCGGCCACGGCAATGCCGTCGATCTCGACGAGGAAGTTGAAGGCGGGATGGGGATCGGTGCGTGCGGCGTTGGCCACGGTCGGCCCTCCTTTCCGCTGCAAGGTTCATTCGCGTTGGAGCCTGATGGTGCCCAGGTCCCGATAGATTCGCAGGTCGTGAGTGATACTCTCCTGGAATTGCCGGCCCTCGCGGTCCCGGTATTCGATCGTGGCCGTGAGCCGGGTCGGCTCGCGCCGTCGGAAGTAGACGGGAAGAGGATCGATGAGCTGGGCGAACTCCTTCCCGGGCGGTATGAACTCCACGCGCTTGAAGAGGGAGAGGTCCGAGATGCGCTTGCTCCCGTCCACGCCGCGGAACGGCTTGTCGAAGCGCGTGGTGACGCGGTAGGCGCTGCGCGCGCCGATGTTCCGCAGCGTCACGAACAGCAGACCGTCAGCGCACGCGAAGTCGACGATGACCTCCGGGCGCCGGTCGTCGTCAGGCTCCCGGCGCTTCATGGGGTGGCATGATACGCGTGCACGGACCCCAATCGCAAATCGGGCATCCTCGATGACGTTCCCGATTCGATTGGTGGGCCGTCGAGGATTCGAAACCTCGGACCCGCTGATGAAGAAGCAGGTGCTCTGCCAACTGCTGGGTGGAGCCCGGGCCCCTTCATCCCCGCCCTCCGCTCAGACCCGCTTTGACGAGTACGCGCCCTTCGGACTCCGACTCAGGAGTCGCGCTTCGGTACCAGGAAGGCACCAGATTGCCGATAGCGAACCCGATGATTATGGTGAGGAGCTCGATGTCCCGCAACGAACGCACCGGGAGCACCTGTACGCTGGGATCGCTAGCCTTAAGCATCAGCGCAGCCTCGTGCATGCTGACGAGGAAGTTGTGCACCAGCCAGGCGGTGACGGCCAAGACGGCCATCATCCCGAGTCCCTCGACCCACCGCAACCGGCCGGCTGTCAGGAGCCCCATCAATCCGTCCCGCGGTTCATCGTCAGCCAGAAACGCGAGCCCGTAGGCCGTGGCA
>WNGA01001176.1_pt1 | contig 40300 bp, 32 predicted proteins | sample 5400061 | NCBI WGS metagenome assembly WNGA01 (sample SAMN13153366, study PRJNA577476) | soil metagenome | isolation source: 100 cm soil or saprolite under grassland replicate 2 | place: USA:California | collected 2016-06-15 | reverse complement strand
CTCCAGGGGGCGGTTTCGCGTCAGTACGTCAGGCGAACCAGATCTTCACGGTCAGCGCCGACGTGGTGCCGGAGACGACCTTGATCTTGACGCCCTCGCCCGCGACCTTGCAGGAGTTCTGCGGGTTCTCCGCAGCCCAGTAGGCCTCGGGGTTCGAGTCGTCGAACAGCGGGATCGCCGGCGAGGACGGTACGTCGGCCGCCACCCCGTTGCGGTGGAAGGTGACCGGGTCGGTCTTCTCCCGCCCGAACGTGGCGTCGAACGGCTGCCGCCGGTTGCCGAGCAGTGCGCCGCCCGGGAACTTGACCGGGGTCGGCCGGGCGTCGATCGGCAGCACGTTGCCGTACCCGGGGTGGGACTTGGTGTTGTTGTCCTCGTAGGCGTAGTTGACGTACCAGATCAAAAGCCCGTTCTGGTACGGGAACCGCTCCACCCAGTCGGGCTTGGTGTTCGCCCACCCGAAGTTGTACGGGCCGGTCCGCAGCGTGTCGTCGTAGTCGACGTACTGCCGGTTCTCGGCGATGTAGTAGTGCTCCTTGTCTTCGGTGACCGAGCCGGTCATCCGGGTGAAGCCGTCCGCGGTCCAGTCGCCTTCGCCGGCCTCGACGTCGTCGGTCCACGCCGGGGTGCCGTCGACCACGAGGGACAGGTCGTCCAGGAACGCGCCGGCCAGGTGTACGCCGCCGTCGCTCTGGTACCGGTACCGCAGCTGCACCTTCTTGCCCTTGTACGCCGACAGGTCGACCTTCAGGTCGGTCCACTTGCCGTCGCTGCTGCCGCTGACCGGGTCGCCGACCTTCTCCCAGCTGCTTCCGCCGTCGGTGGAGACCTCGGCGTACAGGTAGTCGAAGTCCTGCTCGATGTCGTACCAGGCCTTGGCGTTCAGCGATGCGCTGCTGGTCGCGCCGGTCAGGTCCAGCTCACGGGCCAGCGTGACGTTGAGGTTGTCGGCGCTGCCGCTCCACCACTCGTACTCGCCGGAGTTGGGTTTGTTGTAGTCCTTGGTGATCTTCTGTTTCGGCAGCGTCACCACGACCGCGCCGGGGTTGTCACCGGGCTTGCCGGCCCGTCCCAGCGTGACGTTGGTGGCCGCGCCCTGGAACGGCACCACCTCGTAGTCCAGCCAGCCGAGCACCAGCTTCTCCCAGGCGCCCATGTAGCCGGGCTTGGTGCCGATCGAGTCGAAGCCCTTGTTGAGCCAGGAGCCGCCGGACATGATCGACCAGAACCCGGTGCCGTTGTCGCCGCCGGAGGTGTCGTAGAGGTCCGGCAGACCGAGGTCGTGGCCGAACTCGTGGCAGAACACCCCGAGCCCGCCGTTCTCCGGCTGGGCGGTGTAGTCGCCGATCCAGATCCCGGTGTTGCCGAGCTGCGCGCCACCCTGCTTGTTGTTGTCCGGGCCGGAGTTGCCGATGCCGTCGGAGAACGCGTACCAGCGGTGCGACCAGATCGCGTCGGCACCCTGGGCGCCGCCGCCGGCCTCCTCGCCCTCACCGGCGTGGATCGCCTGGAAGTGGTCGACGTAGCCGTCGGGCTCGTTGAAGTTGCCGTCGCCGTCGTAGTCGTACCGGTCGCGTACGTCGAACTTGCTCAGGTACTGCTTGATCTCCGCGTCGGACTTGCCGGCGGCCTTCTGGGCTTCGTACCAGGCGGTGGCGGTGTCGCCGATGAAGTTCCACGCGCCGTCGGACTCGGGGATGTCGTTGCTGCCGTACCGCGCCTCGTTGTAGGGCAGCTGCACCCAGTCGCTGACCTCGCCGTTGACGGTGAACTTGCCGCCGGACTGCTTCTTGTAGAAGTCCCGGAACGACTCCTTGTCGCCGAACAGCAGCTTCTGGTAGTGGGCCTGGTTGAAGTCCGACACCCAGTAGGTGGAGTTGTCGTCGGTGGCGTTGCCGTTCCAGTCCCGGTCGGGCTTCGCGATCTGGTTGTCGGCCGGCCCGGGCGTACCTGCCGTACGCGGGTCGATCTTGTCGCCGAACCGGCTCAGGATGGTGAAGACCGGGTCTTCCTGGGTGGTCGCCATCTCGACGTAGTCGTTCTTGCCGAGCTTCATCACCTCGGAGCCGTTGCGCTCCTGGGTCTTGGCGCCTTTCAGGGCTCGGGCGACGGCTTCTTTCTTCATCGCCCGCTGCTTGTCGCTGAGCGGGCTGGGAAGGTCGTCTTCCGCCGCTGCCCGGGCGGTTGGCGGGTCGTCTTGCGGCGTGGTGGTGCCCAGCGCGTGGGTCGTGACTCCAGCGACGAGCAAACCTGCCGTAAGACTGGCCAATGTGAGCTTGGTCAGCCTTCTCACGGATGGTCCTCCTGTATCCCCCGAATCCGCGCGGTGAGTCGCGGAGGGTACGTAGCTGCCAGATGGTGAAAGTGACCTAATCCTGGCAATGACGACGATCACCTTGGCATAAGGCCACTGGCGTGTCACGAGGGGAAATCCCTGCAGGAGTACGCCGAGACGAGGTCGATACCGCCTCCTTAGCCGCCCTTAAGGCGGCTGGCCGACGTGCGCGGTGGTTCTACCCTGTGCCGCGAAGTTCAGGGCCGGGCTGGTTGCCGGCGCCGCCTATGGGAAGGAAACGCGATGGTGGAACAGCAGACGTCGGTGGTGAGGCGGTTGTGGGAAGCGTTGTCCGCTCCCGACCGGACCCCACCGGACCTGCCCCGGGGGATCTCACTGGTCGCAGCCCGGCATCGGGTGACCGTACCGACGTTCCGCCTGTTGGCCGCCACCGAGACCGGTCGTGACCGGGTCCACCACGACGACTGGAGTCTGCTGCGTACGTCCGCCGGCTACTACCGGCGGCGTACCGCGATGTTCATGGAGGTGCTGACCGCGGCGTCCCGGGACGTCTCGGCGAGTTGGCTGGTCTGGAAGGCCGGTGCGCTGCTGTTCACCGTCCCGGACTACCCGCTGCTGTGCGAGGCGGCTGACGTCGACATCATCGTCAGCGAAGCGGGCATCGAGGAGTGGGCCGGATTCCTGTCCGCTCGGTCGGGCACGATCACCAAGTCGAGGCACACGCCCGAGGGCACGCTCCGCGCGTTCCAGGCACGGCAGCTTGTCGAGCAGGACGTGCAGCTGGTCTGGGACGTCAAAGCGAGCGCCGACCTGCCCGCCCGTACCGTGGCCGACGGCGTTCCCGTGGCGGCAACGGAGGACCACCTCGACCTGATGCACGACCACGCGATGTCGCACGCGCACGAAGCCGACGGGTGCCGGCTCCGGATGTTCTACGACGCCGCGCTCGCCGGCGCTTCCTGGGCGGGCTCCGCGTGCGAGAAGCATGTGCTGTCGCTCGCCCCGGCCGGTGTCTAGCGCTCCGATGTCGTCGCCCACCAGGCAGGCGCGACTCCGCTGGCCGATCCGATGCCTGGCCGTCGACTTCGGTGGCACGCTGGCGCGCCCTGGCCCACGGGTGAGCGGCGCCGTCGTCGCCGGGGTGCTCCGTGACCGGTTCCAGGTGGACCCACCGCCCCATTTCGCGCAGGTCTTCGACCAGCAACTGCGCGACCGCGCGGGTTCCTCGGCTCTGACCGACGTGGTCGCAGCGGCGTACGAGATCTGTCAGCCGATCCCCGTGCCGCCGGATCACGTGATCGAGGCGGTGTTCGAGATACTGCCGGACGCCGCCGTGGATCCACGGTGCGGTCAGGCGCTGCGCCGGATCACGACCCTCGGTGTCCGATGCGTGCTCGCCTGCGACACCCAGCGCACGCTTCGAGCGAGGCAGCGCACCCTCGAAGCGGCCGGTATCGCCGAACTGTTCGACGGGCTGGTGCTGTCCAGCGACGTCGGTGTGCGCAAGCCCCATCCAGATTTCTACGCCCGTGTGCTGGCCGAGGCCTGCTGCCCGCCGGACCAGGTGCTGTTCGCCGGAGACACGCCTGCCAAGGATGTGCTCGCCCCGCTGCGGTACGGCATGCAGGCCGTGCTGGTGAGCCCGGCCGGCGATGCGGCGGGCTCCGGCGTACCTGCGGAGGTGACGGTGATCGCGGATTTCACGGCGTTGCCCGACCTGTTGGCGGAGGCCGCCGATGGCAGCTGAACCCGTATCCGATCCGGACGGTCAGGGTGCCCGGGTCTGGTTCCGCGGCGGCACCGTGGAGGTCGTCGCGCCCGGCACACCCCCGCCAGGGGCACTGCGGTCCACGCTGAGTGTCATCAGCCCCGGTACGGAGATTCGTCATCTGCTGGCGACCCGGCGAGGGCCGGACAAGCCCGCGGGGTACATGAACCTCGCGCGTACCGGCGACGGTCTCCTCATGGCACCCGCGCCGCACGGTTCGTGGCTCCTCGCGGAGCAACCAGGAGCGATCCGTACGGATCAGGGCGCACGGGTCGCCGCCCTGGGCCGGTTTCAGCTGATGGCGGCACTGGGCCTCAGCTGGCTGCCGGACGTCGGTGACCCGTTGGTGATCGGTAGCGGCCCGGTCGCGGTGGGATGCGTTCTGGAGCTGCTGCGGCGCGGGGCGCAGACCGTACGGGTCCTGACCGGCCGGACCGACCGCGCCGTGGCGCGACTCCCGGCGGTACGGGTGGTCCACGAGGTGCCGCCCGACAGTGTGGACGTGGTCATCGAGGCCACCGGCCGTCGCATGGACGCCGCGCTCGCCGCGGTGGCGCCGACCGGGATTCTCGGACTCCTCGGTACGCCGGACCCGGAGCTGTCCCTCCCCGCGCTCCCGCTGCACCGCAAGGGAGTACGGCTGATCGGGATGCACGAGCTGGTCGCGTTGGACCCGGATCGGCACCAGAGAACCTATCGGCAGGTCACGGACTGGCTGGCGGGACGGCTGGACCGGGCGGAGTTCGACGCGTGGTGCCTGGTCGTACCCGGCGAACACGCACCGGAGCTTTATCAGCGACTGCTCCGTGGGCAACGGCCGGCGGAACCCGTACTGATGCTGGACTGGGCCGGATGACCGCCGCCCCGGCCGTCGGGCTCTACAGCATCGGGGTACGCGGACTGTCGTTCCCCGAGCTGCTCGCCTGGGCGGCGCATCATGGCGTACCTCATCTGCACGTACGGGGTGGACACCGCGGCTACCGGCTCGCCGAGCAGGACCCGGCGGTTCTCCGGGCCTGGGCTGAGCTGGCCGCTACCACCGTGCCGGTCACCGCGGTCACCAGCGACGTGGAGCTGCGCGACCTGCTCGCCGGCGACCCCGACGCACACCGGCAACTCGGCGCGCTGGCCGAGGCCGCCGCGGTGCTGGGGGCCACCACGCTGCGGGTCTTCGGTCGTACGAGCACGGAAAGTCTCCAGTCGGGCTCGGCGGCGCTGTCCGGCCTGCGTACCGCGCTCTCCGACTGTGGTACCGCGCTCGCTGTGGAACTCCACGCGGCCGACTGGTTCGACCCGGGTCGGCGTCCGGCGATCACCGACCTGCTCGCCGAAGCAGAGTTCCTGCATCTGCTCACCGACACGTACCAGGTGCAGCGGTACGTGCCCGATGTCGACACCGAGTTCGCCGCCTGGCTGGTTGCGCGCTCCCGGGTGGTGCATTTCTGTGATCCGGGCAGCGGCCTGACGGGCATCGGCCATCAGCGGGTGGCCACTGCGGTGACCCTGGCGGCGGGGGCAGGACATCAGCCGGAACTGGCCTTCGAGTGGACCGGTCCGGATCGTTCCGCGGCGGGCTGCCTGGCGCGTTACCGGGCGGCCGTCGACTGGTGGGAGGCACAATGGTGAACACACTGGCGACCGAGGGCCCGGTGGCGATCGTGCCAGACCTTGAGCGGGTCGAGAACACGCTGGCCGAATCGTACGGTCTGCGACCGGTGTCCGCCCGGCGGGTGCCCGTCGGGCAGGGCACCGTGAACTTCGTCGTGGAATGCCGGGAGCGGACGGTCTTCGTCAAGCAGTTCGGGACGGAGACCGACTGGCCGGCCGAGCGGGCAGCGATCGAGTTGTCACAGCTGGCCGGCGGGGCCGGCGTCCCGGTGGCGGACGTGATCGCCGACACCACCGGAGACCTCCTCCACCGGTCGGACGGCTTCGGGATGTCCGTCTGGGACTACGTCGAGGCGTCCGGTGTGGACGGCCCGATCAGTCCGGACCGGATGGCAGCGGCCGGTGCCGCCCTCGGCAGGACCCACCGTTGCTTCCTGGCACATCCAGCTAACCGTGAGCCGGCCCGGGAGACCGCCAGGTGGTTCGACATCGACATCGACCGCCACCGGGAGACCGTACGGGCGTTGCTGGGAGAGATCAGCAGCCGGCCGGTTCGCGACGACTTCGATGACCGGGCGGAACGGACACTACGGGAGCGGCTGGCCGACCTCGATCGGATCCCAGGGCTACTGGCCCCGTTGCCGCGGCTCACCAGCCAGGTGCTGCACGGCGATTACAGTTCCCTGAACCTGCTGTTCCATGGCGAGGATCTGGCCGCTGTCGTGGACTTCCGTCCGCCCGGGCCGTTCCTGCTGTCGTACGAACTCGGCCGGATCGCTCTCGACACCCACAATGTCGCACTCAGCGACGATTGGCTGGCTCGCGCCACGGCGCTCATCGAGGCGTACGTCACGGAGAATCCCGGGGTTCCTCGCGCCGACGTCGTGCACAGCGGTCGCATCTGGCTGGTGCACCTGATTCGCAGCCTCTACGGGGTCAAGAACCACTATCTGTCGCCCGGTTTATTTCAGAACGATCTCGACGCGTTCTGGTTTCGCCGGCATCGCACCGCACGTACGCTCCTGACCCACCTCGAAGCCGTAGAAAACGCCTTCGCGACGGCCGCCTTCGGTTGACACGCGTCTTTACGTTCTCCCTGTAGCCGCGCTCTGGTCGGCCAGGGCAGCGCGTCAACCACAACGGGGGAAAGGCAGTCTTGACAGTGAATCGGCCCGAGACCATCCCTGCGCAATGGCAAATCCATGCTGGACACATCGACGCGCAGCAGGTCGTCGATGTGGCGCACGAGATCGCCGTACTGGAGTCACTGACCGTCGATGTCGATCATGAAGACGGGCGGGTGTCTCTGGTGGCACCGGACGGACGAGTCGAGGCGCGCTGGCGGACGCTCGCCCAGAGCCCGCCCAGAACGCTCCGGCACCAGCTTCCCGCGGTGCCTCAGACAGAGGTGCTCCTGTCCTGGCAGGGACAGCGGCTCACCGAGGTCGCACGCAGGCTGAGCGAGGCCATTCTCGACCGCGCCGCGCCGTACTCGGAGCAAGAGCTGGACGGCATCGTCGCCTCTATGCCGCTGGTCGAGCAGTTCTCCAAGCCGGCGGCCGAGTTCGAACAGTGGGCGGTCATCTTCCGTGACCACTACGTCGAGAACAGCGTGGGCTTCCTGCTCGGCATGGAGCGGGCAGGCGTACCCCCGGAGTGGATCTACGCACTGTCCAAGGGCGACCGGACCCGCTACCGCGACCGGGTCCACGCGACGTTCCGGCAGCGGGGATATCGCAGCGACGTGCTCGACAACGCCGCCATCGACGGCGCTCTGGTGGGTCAGTTCACCGAACAGGTCGAGCGGGTCACCTGCGATGTCGTCCAGTTCATCGAGGACGCCCATGTGGCGGGCCGGAAGGTTCTGGTGATCGACGACGGCGGCCTGATCGCGCAGGGCCACGGCGCGGCCGAGCCCGGCAAGCAGTCCGTCGACGCCGCGATCGAGCTGACGGTCAGCGGCCTGAAGCGGATCCGTTCCGTCGGTGAGCTCAGCATCCCGATCTTCAACCTCGCCAGGTCGGCGCTGAAGGGGGCTCTCGGCTACCCGGAGATCGCAGATTCCTGCGTACGCCGGCTGCGGGAGCTTCTCCCCAGTCACAAGTTCATCGGGCGCCCGGTGCTGGTGCTCGGGTACGGGGAGCTCGGCGGTCGCGTGGCCGTGTCGCTGCGTCAGCTCGGCTGCCAGGTCAGTGTGGTCGACACCGACACCCTCACTCTCATCGAGGCTGCCGAGCAGGGATTCGCCGGTTATCGGACCACCGCCGAGGCGCTGCGCGAGGTGACGCCGTTCCTCGTGGTCAGCGTGACCGGTGAGGTGGCGCTGACCGCCGAGGACCTGGACCTGCTGCCGCACGGCACGTACCTCGCCGGTTTCGCCACCCGCGACTTCAGCGTGCTCACCGATCCGGCCAATCACTACACCCGCACCGAGATCCCCGGAGTGGGTACCGAGTACGTGCTCGCCGACGACCAGCGGGTCGTGATGCTGGGCGACGGACGGTCGCTGAACCTCTTCGAGTCCGACGCGATCCCGAACGAGGGGTACGACGCCTACCGTGCGGGCACGCTGATCGCGGCGAGGGTGTTGTGCGGCAGTGCCGATGGGCTCCCGCCGGGCGTACACGTTGCGGTGCCCGACGAGGCGATCGCCACGTCGGGGTTGTATGACGCGTACTTCCAGCGCTATCTCACGGCTCGACCGGTCAGCTCGCGGCCCGAGGGCTCGGTGCCGCGGCCGCTGCCGGTCGTGGACCACGCCGCGGTCGCCCAGGAAGGGCCGTCCGCCTGTGTCGTCGGCTACGGAGTCGCCGGCCGGATGCATGCGCGCATCATGCAGGACATGGGCCACGCCATTACCGTCATCGACCCCAAGCACCAGGACCTGCCCAGGGAACACGTACGACTCGCCGCCGGGGTCGCCGAGCTGCCGGAGAACATCGTCGACCAGGTGCGCCTGTGGTCCATCTGTGCCCCCACACCGGAGCACCTTCCGGTGCTGCGCGCGGTGCTCTCCCGGGATCCGGCCGCGCGGGTGCTGCTGGAGAAGCCCGCCTGCCAGAGCCACGAGATCGATGAGCTGGAATCCTTGCTGGCGGCCCACCCCCGGGCTCGGATCCTGGTGAACGACCAGTACCGGTTCGCGAGCGTACTTCCCGTGCTCTCCGACAAGGTGTCGACACTCGAGCCGGACTCCCCGATGGCTCGGTTGAGCGTCGTGTTCACCAAGGACCGCCGGGCTGATATTGCCCGGGGCCGGTTCATCGACCGGGGGTACGGAGTCCTCGGCTACGAGTGGCTCCACATGCTGGCGGTCCTGCGTTCTCTGCTGCCAGACGACGTGATGACCGAGTACCTCACGCGAGACGTCGCCGCGAGCGAAATGTGGGCGACGTACGACACCAGGCTGTTCGTGAGTGCGTTGATGGAGCGTACCGTCGTCAGCTCGGGTACCCGCGTGGACCTCTACTCGTCGATCGTGCAACCGTCGATGCCGCTCGGCCTACCGCCTGGCGACGTGGGCGACTGGCAGCGCGCCACGAAGATCGCCGACGAGCGGTATCGACACGTCACCATCGAAGCGGGAGAGACGCGCTTCGTGGCGCAGCTCGATCCCGTCACGGCGCCCGGCGGTTGGCAGCTTCCCCGTAACCACTATCGCGTCACCGCCGAGCGGCGTGGCCAGCTGCTCCATGACGAGGTGATTCACGACTCGCCATTGGAGACGTCCATCCGCGACGCTGTCGACAAGCTGCTGTCGCCGGACCCGGTCCCGGCGCCGGAGTTGCAGCCGCTGCGGCGGATCGGTGCGCTGGCTACCAGCCTGCGAACCCAGCGGCCGTCGGTTCACGCCCCCGCCGCGGCGGCGGGGGCGTGAGCGGAGGCTGCGCCGAGGATCAGAAGCCCAGCCACTTTCCGAGTTGTTCCCAGAGTCGGTCGGCATGCGCCGCGGCATCGATTCCCATGCGTACCTTGAGCACCGGAACCCGCTCGAGGACGTCGGTGAGTGCGATGTCGCGGCCGCGCGCGCCGGTCGACGGGAACAGCCCGGTGATGTCGGTCATGTACTTACGTTGCGAGAAGGTGGCCGCCATGATCGGGAGCACCCGCGGCCACTCCTCGCGGTCCACGGTCGTCACCTCGACAGAGTCGAGTCCCGGCGACGTCTCGACCACGGCGACACCGAGCAGCGGTCTCGCGGACGCGTACGTGATGCCGAAGAGCCGGCGGTGCTCGTCCGGGTCGAGCGCGACCCGTGGACCGCGCCCGGGTCGCTGGGCCAGGCGGGATGACGCCAGTCGTTCCCGGCGCAGCTCGGTCGTGCCGGCCAGGTCGCGCCCGACGAGCAGGGCCTCGGGTATCGCGATCCGCTTCGGCCATCCCAGCGCCGTGGGAGCCCCGGTGGCGGGAAGGCTCAACATCGTCATGTCGTCGGACATGAAGGAGGCGCCGTACCGGGTGGTGGCCAGGTACGCGAGGGTCGATTTGCCGTTGCCCGCGTTCGCCGTACAGACGACCGCGCCGGCGTCGGTGCAGAAGCTCGACGCGTGGGTGGCGAGCCAGCCGTTCCGCATCAGCTGGGAGCCCACGTACAGTTTGGCGATCCTGGACGGCCACCGGCTGGCCTTCTCGTCGCCTCTCGGAATGAGAAGTGTCGCGGAACGCTCCCGAGGCCGGCTGATGAGCCGCAGCGGTACGGCGTCCGGCTCGACGATCACCACGTCGATCACGTCAGCGGAGTGCTCCATGAGATGCCACCGGGTGGGATCAAGATCCAGTACGGGTACGGATCCGGCGCGAGGTGTCGGTGTCGGAGGGTCGTCGGTTTCGACGATCTCCAGCTTCCACCCGGGGCGGTCCTCACCGGTCTCGAACGGGGGCGCGATCAGTTCCCCCGTAAAATCAACGATTGCGGGATTGCCTTGCAATGTCAGGCCGTGTCCGGCCACGCCGTACCAAACCTCTCGGTTCAATTCTTTCCCCGTTCAGCGGTCACCAGTGATTGCAGCCGCATCGTACGATGCCGGGTCAACCGATCTAACCAGGAGAATCTGTGAGTGTCTCTATGGTGTGTTTGCGGAACGACGACATTCATGCCCGAGTGCCGGCACGCACGCTGTACGAACTGGATTCGCACGTGTGGGGCAACCGCCCGGTGACTCTCGGTGCCATTCCGCTTGTTGGCTGGGACTGTTTTCGTCGAGATCTTTTCGAATTCGAGGAGGATGTTCCCCGCAGATCGCTCTGGGAAGCGTCCGAGGTGATGGACTACCTCGACGACGGGGTCAGAACCGGACGGGTGGAAGTGGCACTCCACGGCATGGACCACACCGACCTGTCCGTGGCCGGCCGGGTGACGGCGGAGCTGGAGGCGCCATCGCCGCAGCGCACCGCGCTGTTGTGGCGGTTCCTCCGAGTCCTGGGTGAGAAATTCGGGACCCGTACCGTGATCCCGCCGCACAACTTCATGTCCGACGAGTTGGCGGATTCCTGTCTGACGAACGGCTATCACCTGTCCCGATCGATTCCGGACTGGCTGATCGCCGATCTCGGGCTCGACACCTCCCGGAAAGCGGCCCGAAACGAGGCGAAACGGCGCGCCCCCTTCCGGGTTGTCGGCTCCGCGGTGGACCTTTACCAGACGCTGATGATCTCTCGGCGCCGGATCGAGCGTCAGAAACTGTCCGCTGTCTCGTTGGCAGATGAGATTGTCGCGACCACCGCGTCCTCCGGAATCGCCACGATCACATTTCACTGGTGGGACTACTACGACCCAGGGCTTGTTCTCTCCGAATCCTTCTGCGATTTCACAAGGGAACTCCTGGCGAATGTCGAACGCCGGCTTTCCCCTCGCTATTGCACCATCAGCCAGGCCGCCGAAGAAATTTTGTCAACGGCGGCACGGTGCACCGTCAGCTCGTGACCTTTCACGGACGGCCGAGCGGCATTCCGCTGGCGGCGAGCGCCTTGGCGGCGGTATCCAGTGCGCGCTCCCGATCGCCACGCCACTCGGCGGTCCCGGTGTCGCGTCCCCTCGCCAGCGCGGACCGGACGGAGTCCGCGTACAGCAGGATGCCGTAGCCGAGGCTGGCGGTGCTGATCTGATGGCGGGTGACCTCGCGGTACCCCGCCAGGACGCGCGGCCACTCGCCGGGCGGCACCTGCAGCTCGACGAGGGCCGTACCGACATGCTCGGACACGTCGATCACCGAACTCCAGTGACCGGCCGGCCCAGGTACGACGACCGGGTCATGACGCCGCGGCCACCGGTAGTTCCACCACTCCCGGCCGTACCCGACCCGGAGCAGCCGGTCGGCGGACTCGGCCGCCAAGGACATCACGGCCGGGGTCTGCGGGTCGGCCCCGGACAGTCGCCGACCGACCAGCGCCGTCCACACCGCCGGAGCGACCGGATCCACCTGGTATTGCGCGTACCAGCGGCCGAGGGAACGACCGAGTGCTTCGAAATCGCCGCCCGCCAGGTCCCTCCGGGACGGGGCCCCGAGCCAGCGGACCCGGATGAACGCACCGGACTCCGCCGGTTCGAGCGCCGGGAACACGCGACGCAGCGTGGCGGCCTCCAGCCGGCCGAGGGTGGGATCGCCGAACGGCACCAGCACCTCGTCGCCGTCCCGGACCGCGGTACGCGGAATCTGGCTGGGCGGCTTCCGCCTTCGCAGCGGGTCCGGGGAATCGGCGAGCGCGACCGCCAGTTCTCGGTACCGGCGCAGCGCCGCGTCGCGGTGTCCGATCGAGAGAACCTGTGGCGCGACACCCGTGAGTGCGTGCACGGCCTCGGAAACCGCCCGTACGGTCCGGCCGGAGGTCGGCGGGTCATCCACGATCAGCCAGGAGGCGGCGTCAGCCGGATCGGCGGTCAAGGCGAGTTGCCGGCGTACCCACTGCGCGGCCTGGTCAGCCGGACCGTCGCCGGGGCGCACGGTGAGGTAGCTGACCGCATGACGCCGCTCGAGGCGTACCGCGACCATCGGCGCCAGGACGCTGCCCGCGGAACGGACTCCCACTACGACGACGCGCTCGGCCAGTGGCGGCAGGCTCCGTAGCGCTTCGTCGGTCAGTACCGCCAACTCATCGAGGTCGAGGGCGTGTACGCCAAGGCATTCAGGAATGATCGGCCAGTACTTGCGCCGGGTGGTGGGGAGCGCCGCCGGGGTGCCGTTCGGCAGCTGTTCGACGGCACGAACCAGCTCCCGCAGCCGCTCGGCGTCCTGCGGCGGGACCGTACCGGCCTCGCTGCGGCCGCCCGGCGCGAGCGCATCGGCGAACCGGAGCGCCGCCGCGCGCGCCATCCGCAGCCCGGTACTGAGAACCGCCGCGTCGGGGCTGGCCGAGATGGCCGCCCGTTCCGCTGCGGCTTGCTCCAACAGGGCGGCGGCGAGGAAGCCGTGTTCGACCGAACTCGGGCGCAACACCCCGTCGACTAGGGTTTCGAATCTGTACCACATGTGAATGCCCTGGCGGTCCGTTCGTAGCATCGAGCGATCGCGGACCACCGGACGCCGTCGTCCTCGGGCGTACGTACCTGCCGGTCGTCCGACCACGCCGATGCGCCGGCGAAAGCCTCGGATATCCCTTCTCGCGGGGGGTAGAGGACGTGCGGGTGGCCGCCGACCATCTCCCGGATGCTCGGCAGGTCCGGAGCCAGCACCGGCACCCCGAACCCGACGGCCGTCCCCACCGAACTGGGGAAGATCGCCTTCCGGAAGAACCGCTGCGCCCCGGTCACCTCGTACGGGCAGACCGCGACCGCCGCGGCGGCGTACAGCAGATGCGCGTGGTCGGGCGACACCGGCTCCAGGTGGCTGTACACCCGCGAGCCGCCGCAGCTGCGCAGCCACTCGGCGGTCTCGGGATCCCGGCAGCGGCCGACGACGTACAGCGTCGCGTCGTGCCCGCCGGCGCGGCAGAATGCCTCGACCACGGTGCGCACCCCTTTGTACGGGCTGACGTTCCCGAACAGCAGGTAGGGCCGGGGATCACCGGCCATCCGGTCGACCAGCCGGCGTACCGGCTCGGGGACATCCGACCCGGCCCGGTCCGGCAGGCCGCCCCAGCCTGCAACGTCGACCAGCCCGCGTACTCCCGGTCGTCGCCGCATCCAGGCAGCGTCCGAACGGGTGTGGCACAGGATGGCGTCGGCGAGCCGTCCGACGCCATGGCTGGCGACCAGGTCCGCCACCCGCCGGCGCGGTACGTCGATCGGATAGAGGTTGTGCAGCGTCCAGACCACCTTCCAGCCGGCTCGCTGCAGCGCTCTCAACCGGCGCAGCATCGCCCGGGCGCCCGCCAGGGTGGGCCGCCCGTCCTGGTCGCGGTACAGCCGCTTGAGCCGGTGCGGGTTCACCACGCCAGGTGGCCCGGCGACCTCCGCGAGACTGCTCGCGAACTCCATGCCGAGGCCGGCCTGGCGGACGTACTTCTCCAGCTGAGCGAAGTACGGGCTGGGCCGGCGCCGATGGTCGGAGAGCACGATCCAGCGACCCGCTACCGGTTCGGGCACGTCTGACACCACCTCATGCGCCCCTCGGCACCCGGATTTCCGCATCGGCATGGCAGCCGGCGTCCCACAGTGCGCCGAACCCGCCGGTCGCGGCCTCGTGGCGGAGGGCCTCGGCCATCGCCCCGGGGTCGGCCATCAGCTCGACCGTGGGGAGCGCGGCACACAGCGCACGGCAGAGTTCGAGCCGTCGCCGCAGCTGCCGGGGTGCCTCCATCAATCGCAATGGCAGGTCGAGCGGGTCCACCTCCCGGTCCAGCTGGTACGCCGACGACCGGGACAAGGTGCCGCGCAACCGTCTCGCCGGAGCCGGCCGCGGCTGCCTGCGGTCCAGAACGCCGCCTCCTGGCTGCAGGACGGCAAGACCCAGCAGCGGACGAGGCGCTCCGTCGCCCGGATCTTCGACCGGCACCAGCGCGGACACGTCGACCCTGGGCTCGCCCGGCGTCAGTTGCCGCTGCTCCTGGGCGAGTGCGGCGGCCTCGGGCAGGTGACGAGCCAGACCGGCCGGGCGAGCCAGCACCGCCTGGGTGCCGCCGACGAGCGTCGGCGGGCCGTCGGCCACACTCACCACCGCCACGTCCCCGGCCAGGATTGGCCAGCCGCGCCTGGCGAGGTGCAGTGACGTCAGTGTCTTCCCCGCGCCGTGTCCGCCGAGCAGGAGCAGTGCCCGCTCGCGCTGGCCGACCGCGGCGGCGTGCAGCGTCAGCCGGCCCGCCGCCAGCTGTACGCAGTGCAGCACGCCGTTGAGCAGACGGCGTACCTCCCCCCAGTGGTGGTCCCGGGTGATCCGCAGCATCGCCGGAGCGTTGCCCGACAGCGCCTCCGTGGCCTCCAGCGGAGACGCCGCGAGCGCGGTGTCGGTGATGATCGACGGGGTACGACCGCAGGCGCACGGCGTGAGCGCCGGTGAAGGAAGCTGTACCAAGCCGGCCCGCCATGCTTCCGCCCTGCCCGGCCGGAGCTGCAGATGGACCCGGCATCCCGCGCTGTCGAGATGCCAGGCCGTCCAGTCTGTCCGTACCACAGTGACGTCCTCAGCCCGCACGCCGCGGTGACCATGCCGCCGACCGCGGCGTGGGACGGACGTTCGAGTGGTCCAGCCAGTACTCGACACTGCGCCGCCAGGTTTCGGCCACCTCGCCGGGCTCCAGGCGCAACACGGTCGCCTCGAACGTGTGGTCGGCGGTGAAGTACGGCAGGTACACCTCCAGGGCGTCGATGAGCAGTCGCTGGCCACCCGACAGCTCCGGCAGCAGCAACGGCCGGAACAGCCGCTGGTACGTGTCCGGGTTGACGAACGGGGGCACCGGGAACGGCCGGCCCGTCCGCCGGGAGAAGATCTCCAGCGCCATCTCGAACAGCGACCGTACGGTGGGTGCCGCCGTCCCGGACGCCGCGATGCTCACGGGCATGCCCCGACAGCCGTCGGACAGTGCCGTACGGACCTGGTCGAGGATCACCTCTGCGACGAGATCCACCGGCACCAGGTCGATCAACAGGTCACCGTCCACCGGCACCGCCGGCACCATGCCCTGCGCCCCCAGCCGCAGCAACGTGTAGACACCGCTGAACCGGGAGATGCCGCCGGCGACGCGGTCGCCGATCACCAGCGACGGCCGGACTATGGCACCGTGCAGGCCACTGGCTCGGACGATCTGTTCCGAGCGCTGTTTGGAGCGTTCGTACGGATTGCGATGGTCGCCGTCGTGCCCGGTGTCGACGAAGGCCGTTGACACGTGCACCAGCCGCGGCGACCGTGGCGCGGCGGCGAGGACATCCGTCAGCTCCCGTACCGCGTCGACGTTGACTCGGCCCGTCGACCGGCCGCCTTGGCCCAGGCTGATGTCTGCGGCGCAGTGCACCACCAGGTCGACCGAGCCCAGTACGCGTGCCGCGTCCGCCGGCAGTGGTTCCCGAAGGTCCCAGCGCGCCGCCGTGACGCCCCGCCGCCCGATGATCTCCAGCCGGCAGCCCTGCGCCTCGAGGAGCCGTCGTACGGTGCCGCCGACCGCGCCACTCGCACCGGTCAGCGCGATGTGGGCGCCGCGTAGCGGGTCCTGTCGGTGCGTCATTCGGAGGACTCCATCGGCTGCGTCCAGTTGGCCGGGAGCAGGTTCGGCAATCCGAGCTTGCTCATCGGCTCGGCCCACTCCCGGGCGAGCCGTAGCGCACCGAACGTTCCCTCCGGTGACCTCAGCAGCGGTAGCGGCTGGTCGTACCCGAGCAGCGCCTCGGTCCGGTGCAGGTAGTCGGCCAGGTCCGAGAACCAGGAAGCGGCAGGAGCCTCACCCTGGTCCAGATCGAGCAGACCCAGCCCGTCCGCGATGTCGGAGGGCGACAGCCCGGCGAACGGGTCGAAGCTCACCGAGTGCACGAAGGCGTCCAGCTCACCGGACACCGCGAGGCTGCGGATCGACAGGCACTGCATCACCAGCGCGCGGGCCTGGATCACCGCGGTCTCGTACTGTCCGGCGGCCAGCGCTCCCTCGACGTCCTCCAACGCCGCCTGGGCGTGCAGCAGGACCCGCTTCGCGCCCACCGCACGGAATGCGACCCGGCGACGTACGTCGTTCGACGTCGTCAGTCGTGGTTCGCGCGGCTGATCGACAACCACAGCATGTCCTCCCTGAACAGTGACAACACCGGCGCCGGCGGGGTGGCGTCGATCCGGCCACGCCAGACCGGCACCTGGTCCCCGGTCGTGGGGAGCACCCCGCGGGGCACCTCGACCCCGCGCATCCCCCATCGCGACACCAGAACCCGGTCCTGCAACGGCGTCGCTTCGGTGCCCCGGGCGTAGTGCAACTCGGCGGTCGGGACTGCGTCCTGGGGCAGCAGCGCTTCCAACATCTCCTCGCAGCGGCTGACGTACGGACCCACGTCCACTGCCCGCTGCGGGAGCTTCACCGCATCCCGCAGCAGTGCCAGCCCGTCCGCGTCGTCGACGGCCTTCAGCTTCTCGGGCACCCACTTCTGGGTCAGTGAGAGCTGTCCGGCAACCGCGGCCCGGCGTTCCAGCGCCGCCAGTACGGCGTCACAGCACCGCTGCGCGGCCAGGTACGGGTTCGAGTCGGCCAGCCATCCCGCCGCCGTACGGTGCCGTACCGCCTCCGTCGTCCACCACTCGACCACCCGGTCGGTCAGCCACGGCGAGTGCAGCCCCGCCAGACGTTCTCGCCACTCGTCCTGCGCGTCGAGCACCAGACCCGCGGCGAACCTGGTGATCGTGTGCAGCCGGCGCATCTGTCGCAGCCATACGGTGCCCGGCAACGGCGAGGCGTACGGCCAGCTCGTGTCGCTCAGCCGGTCGATCCAGGCCGACACCTCGCCGGCGCTGTAGTACGCCGTGTCGACCCGGGCCGTCTGCTGGTACGACATGATCGGCAACCGGGTGAGGTTCTCCCGGTCGACCACCACGAAGACGTCGACGTCACTGCGGTCGTTGCCGAAACCCTGCAGCACGGAGCCGGTGGCGACCACGGCGAGCGGACGGCCGAGGACGTCCTCGATCTCCTCGCGGAGGTCCGCGATCGTCACGCCGTGCCGGGAGAGGAACCCGGACAGTCGCGCCTCGAGCACGTCCTCGGTGGTGCTGGCGGTCATCCGGCGTCCTCGACGCGGGGCGCGAGGGACAGCAGCATCCGGCTCGAGTTGTCGCGGATCGCCCGTTCGGCCACCGGTTCCAGCATGTCCTTCAACATCGGGATGCCGATCTCGAAGTTCACGAGCAGCACCGCCTCGGTGACCTCGGGTCCGTGGGAACGCAGCTGCCAGTACCCGTCGAACCGCTCGAGATCCCCTTCCACCTGCCGGTACGTCAGCCGGTGGTTCCCGGGGTCCTGCTCTTCGCGCTCGACCCACTTGAGGATGCTGCCCTTGAGCTCCACTTCCCAGGCGGCGACCTTGTGGTTCGGGCCGGACTCCAGCACCTCGATCCCGCGTACCGGCTCCATCCGTTGCGGATAGGCCTCGACGTCGCAGACCAGGTTCCACACCTTCTCGATGGGTGCCTGGAGCAACTCGTGTACCTGAATGGTCGGCATCAGTCCTCGTCTCCCAGATCCAGTTGGGTGTGCTCCGCGGCGCCGCGCATTGCGGCGGTGGCGGTGGCGATCTCGTCGTCGGTCAGGAACACCGACGGGGTCAGCCGTACCACCGACGGGGCGGTGAGGCACGGCGTGACCAGGACCCGTCGTGCGAAGCAGCCGCGGAGGAACGTCCCCGCGATGTCCGCGCGCCGGCAGTGCAGCCCGAGCAGCGCCCCCCGGCCGCTGACCTCGGTGAACAGCTGCGGATAGTCGCGGCACAGCCCGTCGAGCACGTCCCGCAACGCGGCCCCGACTTTGAGAGCCTTTCCGGGTACGTCCTCGGCCACCACGACCTCGGCCACCGCCGCCACCGCGGCCGCGGACAGGGGGTTACCGCCGAACGTCGAGGTGTGCAGCAACGGGTCCCGGTCGTACGGCCGGTACGCCTCCGGCGTCGCCAGCAGCGCCGACGCCGGCACCGCGCCGCCACCGAGCGCCTTGCCCGTCAGCAGCACATCCGGGGTGGCGGTCCCCTCGTGGGCCCACGTCGTGCCGCACCGGCCGAGGCCACATTGGACCTCGTCGTACACCAGCAGGGCCCCTGCGTCGTCGCAGGCTGCGCGCACCGCGGTCAGGTATTCACCGGAGACGTCGAACACGCCGCCCTCGCCCTGCACCGGCTCCGCGAACACGGCCGCCGGCCGTACCCGGGAGATCTGTTCCGTGGCCGCGGCCGGGTCGGTACGGTCCAGCCGTTGTACGTCGGCCAGCAGCGGCTGGAACGGGCCGCGGAACACCTCGGCGTCGGTGAGCGACAGCGCGCCGGTGGTCTTGCCGTGGAACGAGCCGGCCAGGTGCATCATCGCGGTGCGGCCGGTCGACACCCGGGCCAGCTTGATCGCGGCCTCCACGGCCTCGGCGCCGGAGTTGAGCAGCATCACCTTCGACAGCCCGGGCGGCGCGATCCGCGCCAGCGCGGCGACTGCCTTCACCGTCGGCTCGGCGGGCAGCGCACGGGAGGATCCGGCGAGCCGGCGTACCTGGTCGGCCACCGCGGCGACCACCCGGGGGTGACCGTGGCCGAGCAGGAAGACTGCGTACGAGCCGAGGTCGAGATACCGCTGGCCGGTGGCGCCGACCACCCAGCTTCCGCTCGCCTCGATCTCGACGTCCAGCTCGCCGGACAGCCGGTAGAGCAGGGCCTGGCCGCTGGACTGGTGCCGCCGTAGCAGGTCGTGGGCTTCGCCGATCATTCGGCCGGTCCCGGCACGGGGCGCTCGTCGAGCTCGAAGCTGAACGGGTAGCCGAGCGACCAGCGGCCCAGGATCTGCCGGGTCGCCAGGCGTACCGGGGGGTGGAACCGGACCGCCTGCACGTCGCGCCACAAACGCTCGAACGGCCCGCGCCGCCCGTACGACATCGCGCCGACCAGCTCCGCCGCCTCGGCCACCACCCGGGTGCACGCCTCGACCGCGGTGTGCTTGAGCCCCAGCGCCGCCGGCAGCAGCCCCCGCGGATCCACCCCGCCCGCGTCGGCGGTACGGGCCAGCCCGATGCACGCCAGCTCCTGGGTGGCGAGCGTCGCCGACAGCTCACCGACCGCGGACTGCACCGAGGGCAGCTGCGCCCGTACGGCGTCGAGGTGCCGTACCCGGGCCTTCTGCAACGCCTGGCGTACCTGGCCGAGCAGTTGCGACGCCACCCCGAGGTACGTCGCCGTGGTGGTGATCGCGAACCAGACCAGCCCCGCCGCGAACACCTCGTCCGCGTCGAACCCGGGCCGGCACCGGTAGAACACCAGGTCCTCCGGCACGAAGCAGTCCTCCAGGCGGAGCGTGTCGGACTCGGACGCGCGCATGCCGAGCGTGTTCCAGGTGCGCTCTACCCGTACCCCCGGAGAGTCGGTGGGGATGAGCGCCACCAGCAGTGAATCCGGGCCCGGCTCCGGCAGCTGCATCTGCAGGCAGATCAGGTCGCTGCGGCCGGCCAGCGAGCAGGGCATCTTGACGCCCGAGACCTGGTAGCCCTTGTCGACCGGGGTGGCGACGCAGTGCGACCGCAGCAGGCTGCCGGCCAGCCCCGGCTCGGCGAACGCGGAGGCGACCAGCCGGCGCTGCGTGGCGATCGCCTCCAGCAGCAGCCAGGAGGCGTCCCGGGCGCGCCGCCAGTGCTCGACCATCACGCCGACGGAGAACAGGTGCATGTTCACCGCGATCGCGAGCCCGGGATCCGCGGCGGCCAGCCGGCGCTGCGCCGCGGCGCACTCGAGCAGGGTGGCGCCGCCGCCTTCGTACTCGGTGGGGACCGGCATGCCGGGGTAGCCGCCGGCCCGCAACACGCGGTAGCTCTCCTCCGGCACCGCGCCGTCGGCGTCTCCCGCCGCTGCCCCGTCGGCGATTGTCCCGAGTACGTCATCCGGCAGATATCTACCGACGTCCGGCCACAGTGCGGCCTCGGATTTCGCCACCGAGTAGGCGTCGTCCGGTCGCTGCTCCGACATGGTTCGCCACACCCCGATCTGCGCAGTCCGATCTCTGTTCGCCGGGGATCGTATGACTGTCTGTCCAGGCCAGTGACCATGCTGTGACCGTCCACCGGCCTGACCTGGGGACTTGAGGCTTCTCTGAGGAACGGTCGTCTCGAGCACCGGTCCAAACCGGACAGCGGCCTGGCGAGGGACGGCTACCGTCGTGGACTGCTGGAGGCAGGTAGGGGGCAAGGGTGCGGGGACTCTTCGGTGACCGGATCGCGCTGCTGCGGCTGCTGTCCCGAGCCGGCTTCCGTTCCGCGGCCGGGTTCGCGGCGGTGAGAATCGCCGCCGCGGTCACTCCCGCGTTCACGGCCCTCGCCGCCGGGGCCCTGGTGCACGCGATCACCGTCGCGATCCACGGCCGCCACAGCGGACTCGCCGGCGTCGCCCTGCCGCTGGCCGGAATCGGCGCCGTGCTGGTGCTGGGGCAGGCGATCTCGGCGCTGCGGGACGTGACCGACGAGCACCTGACGTCCCGCGTCGACGGGTCGCTGCGGCAGGAACTGCGCGCTCTGGCGCTCGCTCCGGCCACCATCGACCACCTGGTCGACCAGGGATTCCAGGAGCGGATGTCGCGGGCTGTCGACTTCGGCGGCCGGGAACGCTACCGGTCTCCCGGCACCGCGGCGGCGGGCCAGGTCCGGCTGATGGTACGGGTCTTCGGCGCCGTGGTCTCGGCGGCCGTACTGGCCCGGTTCTCGGTCGTCCTGGCGGTGTCGTTGCTGGTCACGTCGCTGGTGATCCGCAGCCTGGTACGCCGGCAGTGGATCCCGCTCGCCGAGCACTACGACGCACATGCCGGGGAGCGCCGCCGGCTGGACTACTGGTCCGAGCTGGCCGGTGGCGACGCGGCGGCCAAGGAGATCCGGCTGTTCGGGCTGGCCCGGTGGGTGATGGCCGGCCGCCAGGCGCAGGCCACGCGGGCGTACGGGGAGGTGTGGCGGGAACGGCGGCGGGTGCTGCGGCGTCAAGCACCCACTGCGCTCCTGGCCACCGGCTCGGCGCTCGCCGCGCTGCTGGTGCCGGGCATCGCCGCGTACCAGGGTCACCTCGGTACGGACGCCCTGGTGACCAGCCTGGTCGCCGCCTGGGGAGTGTTCGCGATCGGCGCCATGGGAACCGAAGCCTTCGACATCGAGTACGGCCTCGGCGCCCTGCGAGCCCACGAGTCCCTCGTCGCCGAGTACGGCTCGCCCACGAGCCCCGCCGCACCCAGCCCCGCCGCACCCAGCCCCGCCGCAGCCAGCCCCGCCGCACCGAGCAGCGCCGCTCCCGGGGCCGCTCTGGCGCAGCCGAGTTCGGCGGCGGCGCCGGCCGGGGACGCGCCGCCGGTGGTGCGGTTCGAGGACGTGGAGTTCCGGTATCGGAACAGCGGTCGGCCCGTACTCGATGGACTCGAGCTGGAGGTCGGGGCGGGTGAGGTGCTCGCGATCGTCGGGGTCAACGGCGCCGGCAAGACCACGCTGACGAAGCTGCTCGCCGGGCTGCACCAGCCGACCCGGGGACGGATCACCGTGGACGGCGCGGATCTGCGTACGCTCGACCCGCCGCGGTGGCGGCGGCGGGTGTCGGCGGTGTTCCAGGATTTCGTGCACTACCCGGCCACGCTCCGCGACAACATCGGCCTCGCCGCCCCCGAACACCCGGTACGCGACGACCAGGTGCTGGCCGCCGCGCGGGCCGCCGGGGCGCTACCGCTGATCGAGCGGCTGCCGCATGGCCTGGACACGCCGCTGTGGCAGGCGAACTCGTCCGGTGTGGACCTGTCCGGTGGCCAGTGGCAGCGCCTCGCCGTCGCCCGTGCCCTGTACGCCGTCGCCCACGGCCGCCAACTCGTGGTGCTCGACGAGCCGACCGCGCATCTGGACGTACCTGCGGAGGCGGAGTTCTTCGAGCGGGTGGTGGCCGCCGTGCGGAACGTCTCCGTGATCCTGATCTCGCACCGCCTGTCGACGGTCAGGCGGGCGGACCGGATCGCCGTGCTCTCCGACGGCCGGGTCACCGAGTGCGACCCGCACGACCGGTTGATGGCCAGCGACGGCGAGTACGCCAAGTTGTTCCGGTTGCAGGCGTCGCGGTTCACCGGCGACGCGATGTCGGAGGTGCGCTGAGGATGAACGCTCGGATCCGGGTGCTCCGGCACGTGCTGCGGTTGGCGGTCGGGGTCGACCGCCGGGTCGTGACGACGATCCTGGGCCTGGTCGCGCTCGGCTCGGGCGGCCTCGCGGCTGCGGCGTTCAGCCAGCGCTGGCTGGTCGAGTCGGTGGGGTGGCACAGCCTGGTGTGGCTGGTCACCGCCGCCGTGCTCGGCGCGGTGGCGCACGCGGTGATGGCGGCCGGCGACCGGGTCCGCGCGACCCTGCAGATGGAGCTGTCGGAGCGGGTCGAGATCGACCTGAACCAGGAGATCCTCGGGCTCACGGCCGGCATCGCCACTCTCGACCATCTGGAGCGGCCGGACTATCTCAACCGGCTCAGCATGCTGCGTAACGAGACCCGCGCACTCGCCGCGTCGTGCTGGGTCACCGCCGAGACGGTGGCGGCGATGGTGAGCCTGGTGCTCAGCGTCTGGCTGCTGGTCTCCGTACATCCCGCGTTGTCGGTGTTGGTGCTGCTCACGGGCGTGCCGCTGTACTTCGCGTACCTGGGTCGGCGGTCGGTGGCCCGGTCTCTGGTGAAGATCGCCGAGCCGGTACGGCAGGAGCAGCGGCTGCACGAGCTGTGCGTACAACCGGAGCCCGCGAAGGAGGTACGGATCTCCGGCGCCGGCCTCGCACTGAGCCGCCGCGCCACGGACCGGTGGCGGGAGGTGGCCCGGATCCGGGTGGCCGGGCGACTGACAGCGGCGGGCTGGCGGGTGATCGGCTCGCTGTGCTTCGTGACCGGGTACCTGCTGGCGATCGGGTTGGTCGCCCACCTGGTGCTGACCCGCCAGGCCGGTGTCGGCGACGTGGTGCTGCTGCTGGTGCTGGGCAGCCAACTGCACAACCAGATCGGCGCGATCGTCGAGGGTGTGGTCAAGCTGGGCGAGGCGCGTCACGCGATGGACCAGTACCTCTGGCTCCTCGAGTACGCCGAGCAGAACCGGTACAGCGGCACCCAGCCGGCGCCCGAGCGGCTAGACAGCGGCGTCGAACTGCGGAACGTCAGCTTCCGCTATCCCAACACCGACGACGACGTACTGACCGACGTGTCGGTACGCCTCCCCGCGGGTGCCGCGGTCGCGGTGGTCGGCGTCAACGGCGCCGGCAAGACCACGCTGGTGAAGCTGCTCAGCGGTCTCTACCAGCCGACCGCGGGTCAGATCACGGTCGACGGCTCACCGCTGAGCACCCTCGATGTGGCGTCGTGGCGTGCTCGGGTCAGCCCCGCGTTCCAGGATTTCGTGAAGTTCCAGTTCCCGGTGCGCCAGTCCGTCGGCGTAGGCGACCTACCGCGGATCGACGACGACGAAGCCGTACGCACGGCCGTACGCCGAGCCAACGCGGACCCGGTGGTGGACGGACTGGCCGACGGGCTGGACACCCAGCTCGGGCTGCTCTTCGACGGGGTCGAACTGTCCCACGGCCAGTGGCAGCGGCTCGCCCTGGCTCGCGCGCTGGCCCGCGACACGCCGTTGCTGGTGGTGCTCGACGAGCCGACCGCGGCGCTGGACCCGGCCGCCGAGCAGGAGCTGTTCGACCGGTTCATCGCCCAGGCGGACCAGGCCGCCGGCGAGCGCGGCGCGATCCGGCTGATCGTCTCCCACCGGTTCTCCACCGTACGGTCGGCGGACCTGATCCTCGTGCTGGCCGACGGCGGGATCGCCGAGCAGGGAAGTCACGCCGAGCTGATCGCGCTCGGCGGTCACTACGCCGACCTGTACCAGATCCAGGCGCACGCGTACGCGTAGCGGCACGACGGGACCTGTCGAGTACGGGTCAGTTCAATGGTGATGAGCGGGCATCCAGGGGTAGAAATGGCCGAGTCTTGGAGGAACCATGCTCGGAGCCTTCCCGGTCTTCGCCGGCGCCGTCGTCCTCTCGTTCCTCGTCGCAGCGCCGAGTGCGGCAGCCCCGGGCGGGCCGGTGGCGCCGGCCGCGGACTGCGGTAGCGGCGCGGGGGAGGCCGACGTCAACGGTGACGGCTTCGACGACGCCGTGATCGCCGACCCCGATGCCACTGTCAACGGCGTCGCCGGTGCCGGCCAGGTGCACGTCCTGTACGGCGGCGCCGGCGGCCAGGTCGGCCAGGGCGGCGCCCGCGAAGTGCTGCGACAGGGACTCGCCGGGGTCGGCGAGACCCTGGAGGCGAACGACCACTTCGGCTCCCGCGTGGTGCTCGCCCGGGTCGACGAGGACGTCTGCGCCGACCTCGTGGTCGGGGTGCCGTACGAGGACCTCCCGGGCGCCCCGGACGCCGGCGTAGCCCACGTGATCTTCGGGTCGCCCACCGGACTCGGTGACGTAGCGCCGCTCGTCCTCAAGCAGGGAAGCTTCGACATCGAAGGCGCGCCCGAGGCGGGAGACCACTTCGGGTACGCGGTCGCACTCGAGCCGCCGGAAGGACCTGACGGCACCACGGTCGCCGTCGGGGTGCCGGGCGAGGACGTGGGCAGCCTGAGCGACGCGGGCGTCGTGGACCTGGTGTGGGTGAGCGGCTTCTCGGCGTTTCAAGGGATCGCGATCTCGCAGAACACCGCGGATGTCCCCGGAGCCACGGAGGCGGGCGACCAGTTCGGCTACGCGGTGGCGGTCGGCCACGCGCGCGGCTTCGCCGACGTCCCGGACCTGATCGCCGGCGCGCCCGGCGAGGACTTCGGCTCGGTCAGCAACGGCGGCTCGATCACCGTCGTGGACGACGTCGAACCTTTCAAGACCGACTTCACCGGCCAGGCGCTGACCCAGGACTCGTCCGGCGTACCGGGCGCGGGGGAGTCGGGGGACAGGTTCGGCTACTCGATGGCGTACGAGTCGGTGGGTTACTCCGGACGGCTCGCCGTCGGAGCGCCGTACGAGAATGTCGGCCCGATCACCGATGCCGGCATCGTGCAGCTGTTCTCGTCGCCGGCCGGCACCAGCCTGACGCCGGGCGCCGGAATCAGTCAGGACACGTCCGGCATCCTCGGGTCCGCCGAGGCGAACGACAGGTTCGGGTCCGTGCTCGCCACCGCATCGGCGTCGGTCACCGGCGGCGGCGTCCACGTGATCGTCGGCAACCCGTACGAGAACGTCGGGTCGGTCGTGGACGCCGGCGCGGTCCAGGTCCTCCCGTTCGCCAGTCCCACCTCCGACGTCGCGTACGACGAGAACAGCTCGGGCATCATCGGTGCCCCTCAGACCGCCGACAACTTCGGCCGCGCCGTCGACTCCGCCGGTGGCACCAGCGAGGGCGCGATTCTGATCGGAGTCCCGTTCGACGCGACGTACACCTCCGGTGAGGCCCACGTGATCCCGTACGGCGGCGGCTCGCCGCGCCAGTGGGTCCCCGGTGCCGGTGGCATCCCGGCAACCGGCGCCACCACCTTCGGCGCCGCCGTCTCGGGCTAGCCACCGCCGCGACCGGCCCGGCGGGCGGGCGCCGGACCAGCGCCAACGCGCGGACACAATGAGGGCCGGCCCGAATGGGCCGGCCCTCGAAAGCGATCGGTCAGTCCTCGTCGGCCTTGCCGGACCTGAGGCCCTCGGAGATCAGGTCCATCACCGCGGAGTCCTGCAGCGTCGTGACGTCGCCGAGCTGGCGGTTCTCCGCGACGTCCCGCAGCAGCCGGCGCATGATCTTCCCGGAGCGGGTCTTCGGCAGTTCCTGCACGATCATCACCTGGCGGGGCTTGGCGATCGGGCTGATCTCCTTGGCGACGTGGTCGCGCAACTCCTTGACCGCTGCCTTCCCGTCACCCTCCTCGGTGGCCGCGGACCGCAGGATCACGAACGCCACCACGGCCTGCCCGGTGGTCTCGTCGGTGGCGCCGACCACCGCTGCCTCGGCCACCTTCGGGTGGCTGACCAGCGCGGACTCGATCTCGGTGGTGGACAGCCGGTGGCCGGCCACATTCATCACGTCGTCCACCCGGCCGAGCAGCCAGATGTCGCCGTCGGCGTCCTTCTTGGCACCGTCGCCGGCGAAGTACATGTCCTTGAACCGGGACCAGTACGTGTCGATGAACCGCTGGTCGTCGCCCCACAACGTACGCAGCATCGCCGGCCACGGTTCGGTGAGCACCAGGTAGCCGCCTTCGCCGTTGCCGACCGGCTTGCCGGCGTCGTCGACGACTTCGGCACTGACCCCGGGCAGCGGAGTCATGGCGGCTCCGGGCTTCCCCCGGGTGACCCCCGGCAGCGGGCTGATCAGGATGGCGCCGGTCTCGGTCTGCCACCAGGTGTCGACCACGGGGCACCGGTCGCCGCCGATGTGGGTCCGATACCAGATGTACGCCTCGGGGTTGATCGGCTCGCCGACGGACCCGATCAGCCGCAGCGTCGACAGGTCGTGCTCGTCGGGGATCTGCTCGCCCCACTTCATGAACGTACGGATCGCGGTGGGGGCGGTGTAGAGGATGGTCACGGCGTACTTCTGGATGATCTCCCACCAGCGGCCCTTGTGCGGGGTGTCGGGGGTGCCCTCGTACATCACGCTGGTCACGCCGTTGGCGAGCGGGCCGTACACGATGTAGCTGTGGCCGGTGACCCAGCCGATGTCGGCCGCGGTCCAGAAGACGTCGGTCTCCGGCTTCACGTCGAACACCGCGTGGTGGGTGTACGCCACCTGCGTCAGGTAGCCGCCGGTGGTGTGCAGGATGCCCTTCGGCTTGCCGGTGGTCCCGGAGGTGTACATGACGTACAGCGGGTGCTCGGCGTCGAACGGCTGCGGTACGTGTTCGTCGCTCGCCGGCTCGACCACGTCGTGCCACCACAGGTCGCGTCCGTCGGTCCAGTCGACGTCCTGGCCGGTGCGCTTGACGACCAGCACGTTGCGCACACTGGTGCCGTCCACGGCCTCGTCGACCGCGGGTTTGAGCGCGGCCGGGGCGCCGCGCCGGTTCTGCCCGTCCGCGGTGATCACGATCCGGGCGTCGCAGTCGATGATCCGGTCCTTCAGCGCGGTCGCCGAGAACCCGCCGAACACCACCGTGTGCGGGGCGCCGATCCGGGCGCAGGCGAGCATCGCGGCAACCGTCTCGGGCAGCATCGGCATGTAGATCGCGACCCGGTCCCCGGTCTGTACGCCGAGGTCGGTCAGCGCGTTCGCCGCCTTGCACACCATGCTCTTCAGGTCGGCGTACGTGATGGTGCGGGTGTCGCCCGGCTCGCCTTCCCAGTGGATCGCGACCTTGTCCCCGTTGCCGGCCTCGACGTGCCGGTCGACACAGTTGTACGCCGCGTTGAGCTTCCCACCGACGAACCACTTCGCGAACGGCGGCTTGCTCCAGTCGAGCACCTCGGTCCACTGCTCGGCCCAGTCGAGCCGGCCGGCCTGCTTCGCCCAGAACGCCAACCGGTCCTTCGCCGCCTCGTCGTACGCGTCGGCCTTGACGTTGGCGTTCGCGGCGAGCTCGGCCGGCGGATCGAACTGGCGGGTCTCGGAGAGCAGGTTCTCCAGCGCGGGCCCCTGCTGGTCGGACTGACTGTCGGTCATCGGCTAGGACTCCCTCGGTGTGGCACCTGTGTATCGCCAGTGTCAACTTCGTCTGTCAACTTAATGTCCCACGTTGCGCTGTGCGACACCTGGACGGCCAATGGTCGGCCACGCGCGGTGAACGGGCACACTCGCTTCCGTCACCTGCGGTGAACGGCCTGCGGCGGGGCCGGCCGAGGGCCGAAGGTAGCGTGCTGGCGTGACATCTGACCCACTCGTACCACTGCTGGAGCTGGCCGGCATCTCGGACGCGTTCGGCGAGGCCCGGGCCGCGGTCGACGAGGCGCTGCGGCACCGCGCGCTGCGCCGGCAGGGCGGCCAGTTGGCCGCCGAGGCCGCGCTGGTCGCGGCGCACGCGTCTGCCGCCCTGGAAGGCCACGACTACCCCTTGGAAGACATTCGCGGGGGTACGGTGACCGACCCGGTCGTGCAGGGGGCACTGCGGGTCGGCGAGGCCGTGCCGCGGGTGGTCGACCAGTGGGGACGCGCGCCGCTGCAGGTGCTTGCGCGGCTTCACGTACTGGCCGGTCGCGGGCTGGCGGCCGACGACTCGCTGGGCCGGCCATCGGGGTCCGCCATGGCCGCCGCCGAGGTCACCTCGCGGCTGGACAGCCTGGCGCATCTGGTGGCCGGCGGTACGTCGGCGCCGGCCCTGCTGGTCGCCGCCGTGGTCCACGGTGAACTCCTGGCGGTACGCCCGTTCGCCGTCGCCAACGGGGTGGTGGCGCGTGCCGCGGCGCGGCTCACCCTGGTGGAACGAGGTCTGGATCCGCGGGCCCTGGTGGTGGCCGAGGTGGGCCACCTGCAACGGCAACCGGAGTACGTCGGCGCCGCCGGCGCGTACGCCACCGGCACCCCCGACGGGCTGCGCTCCTGGCTGCGGCACTACGCCACAGCCGTGACGCTCGGTGCCCAGGCCACGGTCGACCTCGCGGCCCAGATCACCGGATGACGCGACGGCGCCCCGGAGCTACCGGGGCGCCGTCGAGGTGGTGTGCCGGTCTCAGCCCTGCGGGGCGTACGGCCCGGGCTGCTGCGGTTGCTGCGGTTGACCCGGCTGGCCCTGGTGCGGCTGGCCCGGTTGGGGCTGGCCCTGCGGGTAGCCCTGCGCCTGAGCGAAGCCCTGCTGCGGCTCTTGGGTCGCGTTGCGGTTCTTGAAGTAGTCCACGATTGCCTTGACGGCCAGGATGAACGGCAGCAACGCGACGTAGAAGTTGATGACGATCCAGCCGCCGAACAGGAACACGTACGCGGCCCAGATCGCGATGCCGAGACCGACGATCGCGCCGCCGACGCGCCACAGGGCGCTCTTGCCGGGCAGCAGCGAAACCGCGAACAGGGTGATGCCGCCGATGACGTACACCGCGAGGATGAGGTTCCCCATGGGCCCGTTGAGGTCGATGGTGGCGAGGTGCATGAGAACTCCGAGGGGTGACTGATTGGTCGGGCGCCACAGCCTAGGACCCCCCCGCAACTAGCGGCGTGACCAGAGCGTCGGGCCGACGTCGAAGTGGTCGAGCAGGGCGCCGAGCGCCGCCGTCGACGCCCCGAGCAGCATCACGTAGCCGCCCCAGCCGTACGACAGGTTGCCGTCGACCAGCTGGGCGATCGACTGGTCCTGCAGCTCCGAGCCGTACACCAGGGTCTTGACGGAGAGCGCGTACCCGAGCAGCACGAAGAACCCGAACAGCGCCAGCCCGACCTTGACCTGGCTGGCCCGGAACCCCGCCAGCGACCGGTCCCTCGGCAGTACGAGCGCCAGCCCCACCAGCGCCACCAGCCCGAGCGACGCGAAGATCACCCACCAGGTGAGCGGTGCCAGGAAGGTCTCCAGACCCCAGGCCGAGAACCAGGTCGGCAGGTGCTGCCGCTCCAGGCTTCTGAGCAACTGGCCGTCGTCGTACCCGACGAAAGGCCCGAACGAGAACAGGAACACCAGGAGCCCACCGACGCCGGCCAACGCGTCGCCGAGGCTGAACCGCCTCGCGGGCCGTACCACCGGAGGACCGTACGGTGCGGGGAAACCGGCAATTGGTTCGAAGCTGTGCGGTTCGTCGGGCGCGGTCGGCTGCATGAGGGGAGCGTAGCCAGGTCCATTCGCGACGATCACCGGGTCCACGCGTGGACGGCGCCCCCACCTAAGGGAGGCGCCGTCAACGTACAACCGCTCCGAGTTACCAAGCGTGCAACTTTCCGTCGAGGCGGTGACAACTGATCAACGGTCTGTCCCGACTCGACACGCCTCCCGCGGCTGGTCGCGCGTGGGTGCCCGGCGGTTGTACACGGAGCCGATGTGGGAGGAGGAACGTAGCCCGCTCGCCGTATCAGGTCCGCAACTCCGTTCTACGCCGTACGCCCTGTGATCGCCAGCGCTTCCGGCATGTCGATCTCCGCGTGTACGGCATTGTCTGAATTTCGTGATCGGTCTGGCTTGTCGGGTGCCGCGGCATGTGCCGGATCACGGGCGAGTCCGCTTGCCAACCAAGGTTAGGCTTACCTAATCTAACTGATCATGATCGCGCCCTTCGCCCCGACCGTCACGCCGCCAGCCGCGCCTCCCGCCGATCCGCCACCTCCCGCCGACCGAGCCGTCTCAGCCGACCGAGCCGGCACGGCCGAGCGGGCCGAGCGGGCCGGGTTGGCCGATCCGGTCGGGGACGGGGCGTTACTCGCCGCCGACCCCGCCGGGCTGGTACGGCTCTCCCGGCTGGTCGACGAGGTGCTGGTCGCCGCACGGGCCGGGTTGCGGCGGCGTACCGGTCCGTTGCCGGCGGTGACGCCGGCGCAGCTCGCCGCGCAGATCGACGCCGACCTGGCGGGTGGCGTGCTGCCGCGTCGCGGCTGCGGCACGTCGGCGCTGCTCGCCCTCGCCCGCCGGTACGCCGAAGCCACGGTCGACCTGTCCGACCCGGCGACCGCCGCGCACCTGCAACCCCCGGCGCTCACCGTCGCGGTCGCCGCTGACGTGATCGCCAACGCCTTCAACGCCTCCGTCGACACCTGGGACTCCGGCCCGTACGCCGTAGAGCTGGAACGGCACGTGATCCGGGCACTGAACGAGCTGGTCGGATTCGACGGCGCCGGAGTCCTCACCTCCGGCGGCACCGCCTCCAACCTGCAAGCGCTGCTGCTCGCCCGCGACCTCGCAGCCAGCGGCGACCCCGGCACCAGCGACCGGCTGGCCGCCAGCCACCGGCCCGGCATCAGCGACCGGTCCGGCGATCGGTCCGGTGGGCGGATGGTCGTGCTGTGCTCCGAGATCGCGCATTTCTCGGTGGCTCGCGCGTGCGGGGTGCTGGGGCTCGGCGGGGACGCGGTGCGCGGCGTACCCGTGGATGGGCTTTGGCGGATGCGGCCGGAGGCGCTCGACGCGGCCTTGACCGGGCTGTCACCCGGCGAACGGCCGATCGCCGTCGTGGCGACCGCGGGCACCACCGACTTCGGCTCGATCGACCCGCTCCGCGAGCTGGCCGCGGTCGCCGCCGAGCACGGCGTCAGGCTGCACGTCGACGCCGCGTACGGCGGGGGAGCGCTGTTCTCCGAGCGGCTCCGCCCGCTGCTCGACGGTCTCGACCTGGCCGACTCGGTGACGATCGACCTGCACAAGACCGCCTGGCAACCGGCCGCCGCGAGCGCCCTGCTGGTACGCCGTGCGTCCGACTTCGGGGTCGCCGAGCGGGTGGACTACCTCAACCCCGGCGACGACGGCGAAGCCGGGTACGACGGCCTGCTCGGCTACTCGCTCGCCACCACCCGGCGGGCCGACGCGTTGAAGGTCGCCGCGACGTTCGGCGTGCTGGGGCGGGACGGCATCGGCGCGCTCCTCGAGCACTGCTGCGACCTGGCGCGTCACGCGGCCGACCGGATCGACTCGGATCCCCGGCTGGAGCTGGTCGCCGACCCGGCGCTGTCCACCGTGGTCTTCCGCTACCGCCCGCCGGGCCACCCGCAGCCGACCGCCGACCGGCCGCGGCCCGGAACGGACGCCGTCAACGGGGCGCTGCGGCGGCGGCTGATGCGTACCGGGCGGGCGCTGGTGGGGCGTACCACGGTGCCCGGGGTCGGGGTCTGTCTGAAGCTCACGCTGCTCAATCCGCAAGCCCGTCCGTCTGACATCGACGCGCTGCTCGACGCCGTCGCGCACGCGGGATCCCAGGAGGAGTCACATGACAACTGATCTTGCAGTCCGGCCGGTCTCCCCGTCGCGGACCGCCCCGAGGCCGGCGGCCGAGCGGGCCGCCACGGACGCGATGCTGCGGTGCTGGACCCGCGAGACCGGCCTGCCCGTACCGCTGGCCGGGAGTTTCCTGTCGGTGCCACTGCCGTCGAGCGGGGTCACGGTGGTCGCGCAGGTGCAGCACCGTTCTCCGGTCGGCTGGCACCGCTTCGGTACGCCGCACCTCGCGGATCTTCCGCTGGACCCGGTGACGCTGGTGTCGCTGCTCGCCCGCGAATCGCGTGCCGGGCGGCATGCCGGTGTGTCCTCGGCCGGTGGGGCGTCCTTCGCCGGTGACGCAGGCTCGGAACCGGTGGCTGATCTGGTGGAGCGGGCGGCGGAGAGTCTGCGCCGGGTGTCGGTGTTCGTCGCCGGTCGGCAGGCCCGGCCCGACTCGGACCCCGACGGGTTCCTCGACGCCGAGCAGGCACTGCTGCTGGGCCACCTGATGCACCCGGCGCCGAAGAGCCGGGACGGGATCTCGGCGGCTGAGGCGGCGGCGTACAGCCCTGAGCTGCGGGGATCGTTCCCGTTGCACTGGTTCGCGGCCGACTCGTCGGTGGTCGCCTCCGACACGGTGGCCGGCGGCGCGGCCGGCCACGATGTCAGGGAACTGCTGGCCGGGTTCGCCGGACTCGATGCCGGCGGTCGGGTGCTGGTGCCCGCCCACCCGTGGCAGGCTCGCGACCTGCTCGCGCGCCCGGCGGTACGCGGCCTGGTCGACGCCGGGCTGTTGGAGCCGCTCGGCCCCGCCGGCCCGCGCTGGTATCCGACGTCGTCGCTGCGTACGGTCTACCGACCCGGCGCCGGGGTGATGTTGAAGCTGTCGCTTGGGCTGCGGATCACCAACTCCCGGCGGGAGAACACGTTCACCGAGTTGATCCGGGGCGCCGAGGTGCACCGGCTGCTCGACGCGGGGCTCGCCGACGAGGTGGCGGCGGCGTACCCGGGGTTCCGGATCGTGCGGGACCCGGCGTGGCTCGCGGTGCGTACGCCCGACGGTGCGCTGACCAACCTGGACGTCTCGGTGCGGGAGGTGCCGCCGGGGATCGGGGCGGCCGCCTGCCTGGCCGGGCTGGTCGCCCCGCAGCCGGGCATCGCCCCCTCCCGCCTCGCCTCGGGGGTACGAAGCCTCGCCGCCGCCACCGCACGCCCGGTCGCCGACGTCGCCGCCGACTGGGTACGCCGGTACGTCGACCGCGTCCTCGCCCCGATGGTCTTCCTCTACCGCACCACGGGCGTCGGTCTGGAGGCCCACCAGCAGAACACCCTGGTGGTACGCGGCGACCACGGCTGGCCCACCGCCGGCTGGTACCGCGACAACCAGGGCTACTACCTGGCGACCTCCGGTCTGCCCCGGGTGCTGGAACTCACCGGCGCCGCGGAGTCGAGCCTGGCCGTGGTCGACGACGCCATTGTGGACGACCGGTTGACGTACTACCTGTTGTTCAACCAGGCGTTGGCGCCCGTGGGCGCGCTCGGGAGCGAAGGTGTCGCGGACGAATCGCACCTGCTCGCCGCCGTACGCGACGGCCTGGAGGCGATCGTCGCCCGCGGCCACGACTCTCGCTCGGGCCTGGTACGCCGCTGGCTCGACGCCGACACGCTGCCGTGCAAGGCGAACTTCGCCACCCGGGTCGCCGGCATCGACGAGGTGATCGCGCCGCTCGACGCCCAGTCGGTCTACCTCCAGGTGCCGAACCCGCTGCGCGAGGCCGCGCGATGAGGCTGGTGAGCGCGCCGCTGGTGGAGTTCGCGAGCGAGACGCCGCGCGGGGTGTTCGCGCTGCGTACGGTGTCGGTGGCCGGCGACCTCGAGCTGGTCCACCGTTGGATGCACGCCGATCACGTGGTGCCGTACTGGCAACAGGCCTGGTCACGGGCCCGGATCGAGACGTACCTGGTCGACCAGCTCGACGGCGCGGCGTCCCGGCCGTGCCTGGGGTGGCTCGCGGGGATGCCGATCTCGTACTGGGAGGTGTACCGGCCGTCGCGCGACCCGGTCGGGGACGTCTACGACTGCGATCCCGAGGATCTCGGCGTACATCTGCTGATCGGGGAGGTGGGGCTGACCGGCCGGGGGTTCGGCGCGATGCTGCTCGACGGGGTGGCGACGGCACTGTTCCGGTTGAATCCGCGCTGCACGCGGATCGTCGCCGAGCCGGACGTACGCAACGCCGGCTCGATCAAGGCGTTCACCCGCGCCGGCTTCGTCCGGGAAGCCGACGTCGAGCTGCCCGGCAAGACCGCGGCGCTGATGGTGAGATCCCGATGACGCTGGATCTGGCGGCGGTCGGGATCGGCCCCATGAACCTCGCCCTCGCCGCGCTCGCCGACGAAGTCTCTGACCTGTCCCTCGAAGCCTTCGAGGCCAAACCCGCCTTCGACTGGCACCCGGGACTGATGTTCGACTGGGCGACGCTGCAGGTGTCGTTCCTGGCCGACCTGGTTTCGCTGGTACGCCCCACCAGCCGCTGGTCGTTCCTGCAGTACCTGATCGAGCGGGACCGGATGTACCCGTTCTACATCGCCGAACGGTTCCACATCCCCCGCCGCGAGTACGCCGACTACTGCGCCTGGGTCGCGGAATCGCTGCCGTCCTGCCGGTTCGGCATGGCGGTCACCTCGCTGCAGTGGTCCGGTCGGATGTGGACGGTGACCACGTCGGACGGCTCGCAGCGAGAGGCCCGCAACGTGGTCCTCGGCGTCGGCACCCGGCCCGTACTGCCGCCCGCGCTGCGGGGTGTGGCCGGGGTGTGGCACTCGGGCGAGTACCTGCGCCGGCTACCGGACCTGGCCGGTGCCCGGCAGGTCGCCGTCGTCGGCTCGGGGCAGTCCGGTGCCGAGGTGTTCCTGGACCTGCTGCGCCGGCAACGGGAGCACGGCTGGGCGGTCACGTGGTCGACGCGTACGCCCTCGTTCGCGCCGCTGGACTATTCGAAGCTGGTGCTGGAGTACACGACGCCGGAGTACATGCGGTACTTCCACGCCCTGCCGCCCGACACCCGCGACCGGTTGATCGCCTCGCAGTGGCAGCTCTACAAGGGCATCGACACCGACACGATCGACGCCATCCACGCCGAGCTGTACGACCACCTGCTCGACGGCGACCGCCCTCACGTACGCCTCCTGCCAGGCGTAACCGTCGAATCGGCGGAGGCGGAGGCCGGAGCCGGGGTGCGGCTCGGGTGCCGGCACGGGGACACCGGCCAGCGGTTCGAGATCGACGCCGACGCCGTGGTCGCCGCGACCGGGTACGCGGCGCAACGGCCCGAGTTCCTGGCGCCCGTCGCGCACCTGATCGACTGGGACGCCGCCGGCCGTCACCAGATCGACGTCGACCACCGGGTGCTCACCGACCCCGCCGTCACCGGCGGCCTGTACGTCCAGAACGCCGACCTGCACACACACGGTGCCGCGGCGCCGGATCTGGGGATCGCGGCGTACCGCAGCGGAGCGATCCTCAACGCCGTGACCGGCCGGGAGGTGTTCCGGCTGCCGAAACGCACCGCTTTCCAGTCCTTCAGTCCGTGAGGCCCGCTTGGTCCGGGGCGGGCGGGCTGCAAGATCAACTACGGGCTATGCCTATCCGCGCCGGGAGTGTTTCGGTATAGCTCGTGATCGATGGTCGACCGTCGCCGTCCGCAGCGCGCGGTGGCGTGAGGGCGGCTCGGGCGCGGCGGTGCCTGCCGTACCAGAGAAGGCCTATGACGGCGAGTGCGCCGACGCCGACCGCGACCGCCGCGGGGACGGCGACCGGTTGCAACGCCTGGAAACGGTGCTGCAGCGAGACCGGGTGGCGGAACGACAGCACCGGCCAGTCGCGTTCGGTGGCGAGTCTGCGCAGGGCCCGGTCCGGGTTGACGGCGTGCGGGTGGCCCACGGTCTCCAGCAGCGGCAGGTCGGTCACCGAGTCCGAGTACGCGTAGCAGTCCTCGAGCCGGTAGCCGCGCCGGGCGGCCAACTCCTGGATCGCGGTCGCCTTGTTGGGGCCGGCGGCGTAGAAGTCGACGTCGCCGGTGTAGCGGCCGTCCTCGACCACCATCCGGGTGGCGATCACGTCGTCGACGCCGAGCATCTCGCCGATCGGGCGCACCATCTCGTCCCCCGAGGAGGAGACCAGTACGACGTCGCGGCCCAGCGACTTGTGCTCCTCGATGAGGGCCGTGGCCTCGGCGTAGACGTACGGGTCGATCAGGTCGTGCAGGGTCTCGGCGATGATCTGCTGGACCTGGTCGACGCGCCAGCCGGTGCACAGCTTCGTCATGTAGTCGCGGATGCCGGCCATCTGCTGCTCGTTGGCCCCCGCGATCAGGAAGACGAGCTGCGCGTACGCCGCCTTGAGCACGTCGCTGCGCGCGATCAGCCCGTCCCGGTAGAAGGGGCGGCCGAACGCGAGAGCGCTCGATTTGGCGATGACGGTTTTGTCAAGGTCGAAGAAGGCGGCACTGGTCACCACGGCGGGCAAGTCTAGATGGTCACAGCCCGTGTCGGGCAGGTTTATGCGGTCGAGTTGGGAACTATGCGATCAAGGACGTCTGTCCAGGTGGTGAAGCCATCCGGCGACCTCGATGTCCCACTACTGAGAGTCATAGCACGACGGCTTGGCGTACCCAGACCTCTCATAACGCCCAGCAGAGCATTCCGGTTGCCGCCCGACTGGCCGGTACCTGGCAGAATCGCGGGTTAGCCCTGGTTTGCGGCATTTATGCGTTAATTGTTACAGGCCGTTGGGGTCGCGGCCACTCGACGCAGACCCGGTGCGTCAGGCATGCTTATTCGTACACAGACGCGTGCCTCGTCCCACGACGCCCGCGAAGTGCAGCACTCGGCGGTTGCACCCCCCGCGACCGCTGAGGTGGTCCGGCTCGACCCCCCCGGAGCCGGACCCCGACGAGCCCCGCCCACCCCCCGGGCGGGGCTCGTCCCCATTGGGCCCTCTGGGTGGGTCGCCGCGGGTACTGGCGTGCTGGTACCCGATCGCCCACCGGCCAAACTCGATCACGGCACGCGCCGTCCGCCCGGTTAGATCCGCGCGCGGGGTAGCACCTCGGCGTTGATCTCGCCACTTCATCCACAAGCACCCTCGCTGTCCACATTTCGGCGGTACGCCGCTGGCGCGCCCGGCGGCGTCGAGCGCACGGTTACCGGCGTCGTCAGCAGCTTGTGATCCCTGGGAGCCAGCCATGCCTGCCCGTGCCGCCTCTGGTGATTTCTCGTCCCGCGCCGCTTCTCGCGGCAGGTCCCGCGCCGCCGCTGGCGCCAGGTCCCGCGCCGTCCCGGACGGCTCGTCGCCCGGCGCCGGACAAGGGCGGCCGGTGCTCGTCACCTGTGACGAGGCGTTGCTCGACGACGTCGTCCGACTCGGCGCGATCGCGGGCACCGAAGTCGAGGTCGTGCCCGACCCGGCCGCGGCGCGTCCACTGTGGATGACCGCGCCGCTCGTGATCGTCGGCGGCGACGTCGCGGCCAGCTGCGTCCGGGCAGGGCTGCCCAGACGTCGCGATCTGGCGCTGGTCGCCAGCGTCGGCGGGGTGGCCCTGTGCGACGCGGCTGGCGCGAGTGTCACTGGTGCGGCTGGCGCCGTGGGTGCGGCCGGAGGGCCGGAGGAAGGGATTTGGGAGCTTGCCACGGAGATCGGGGCCGATCAGGTGGTGGCGCTTCCGGAAGCCGAATCGTGGCTGGTTCGCCGGTTGGCGGAGTCACTCACCACGCCCGCCGCCGGTCGCGTGGTCGCGGTGGTGCCCGGCTCGGGTGGCGCCGGCGCGAGTGTGCTCGCCGCCGGGCTCGCGGTCACCGCGGTGCGGCACGGCGTACGGCCGATGCTGGTTGACGCCGACCCGCTCGGCGGCGGCCTGGACGTACTGCTCGGCTGGGAGGAGCGGGACGGGATGCGATGGCCGGATCTCGCCGAGGCGAGCGGTGCGATGAGCGTGGACGGGCTCTACTCCGCGTTGCCGCATTCCGGCGATCTCGTCGTGTTGTCGTGGGACCGTACGGACTCGTCGGGCGTGCCGGTGAGCGCGGTCGACGCCGTACTCGACGCGGGGCGGCGGGGCAGCGACCTGGTGGTGGTCGACCTGCCGAGGCGGCTGGACGACGCTGCCGTACGGGTGTTGCGGGCGGCCGATCTGGTGCTGCTCGTCGCGCGGCCCAACGTACGGGCCTGTGCGGCGGCGGCACGTACTGCTGGTGTGCTGACGCTGCACTGCTCGGCGGTCGAGGTGGTGGTACGCGGCCCCGCGCCGGGGAACCTGCGCGCGAAGGACGTGTCGGAGACTCTCCGCCTGCCGCTCGCGGCGAGCCTGCGACCCGAGGTCGGCCTGCCCGCGGCGCTCGACCGGGGCGAGGCTCCGGCCGGGAACGGTCGCGGCCCGCTCGCCGTACTGTGCCGGCGTTTGCTGTCCCGGCTCGACGTGACCGGGGTCGCGGCGTGACCGGCGGTGCCGTGGCAACCGGGTCGGCTGCCCCGCCAGACCTGCTGGCGCGGGTACGCCACCGACTCGCCGTCGCCGGCGAGCAGCCCACCACGGCCAGTATCGCCGCCGCGATCCGGGCCGAGCGGGGCGGTGTGGTGGGCGAGGCGGCGTTGCGTCGCTACACCGCGGTGCTGCATTCCGAGCTGGTCGGTGCGGGCCCGTTGGAGCCGTTGCTGGCGGACCCGACGGTGACAGACGTGCTGGTCAACGGCTCGTCCGGAGTGTGGGTGGACCGCGGAGCCGGCTTGCAGCGGGCGCCGCTCGAGCTGGATTCGGCGACGGTCCGCAGCCTCGCGCAGCGGCTCGCCACGGCGTGCGGCCGCCGCCTCGACGACGCCCAGCCGTACGTGGACGCGCGGCTGCCCGACGGCACCCGGCTGCATGCCGTACTGCCGCCGGTGGCGCCGGCCGGGCCGTGTCTGTCGTTGCGTACGTTCCGGCCGCGCGGGTTCACGCTCGACGAACTGGTGGCCTCCGGCACCGTCGCCGAGGAGGCTTCCGACCTGCTGGTCGCGGTGGTGGCCGCGCGACTGCCGTACCTGGTCAGCGGCGGTACGGGCAGCGGAAAGACCACCCTGCTGAACACCCTGCTCGGGCTGGTGCCGGGCAACGAGCGGATCGTCGTGGTCGAGGACGCCTCCGAACTGCGCCCGGATCATCCGCACGTCGTGGCCCTGTCGGCCCGCCTGGCGAACGCCGAGGGTGCCGGCGCGGTCGGGCTGGCCGAACTCGTACGCCAGGCCCTGCGGATGCGGCCGGACCGGATCGTCGTGGGCGAGTGCCGCGGCGGGGAGATCGTGGAGTTGCTCGCCGCACTCAACACCGGCCACGACGGCGGTGCCGGGACGCTGCACGCGAACTCGCCGGCTGACGTACCGGCGCGGTTGGAGGCGCTGGGACTGCTGGGCGGACTGGGACGGGAGGCGCTGCACGCCCAGGTGGCGTCCGCGTTGCGCGTGGTGATCCACTTGCGGCGCGGTGCCGCCGGCCGCCGGCTGAGCGAGATCCGACTGCTGTGCCAGGTGGCACCAGGGACGATCCAGGCGGTCTCGGCGTGGCGCCTCGGGGCCGGCGCCGGGCCTGGCGGACGGGTGCTCGCACGACTGCTCGCCGAACGCGGTGTCGCACCGCCTCCGTCGTTGACGGTGTCCTCGTGAACGGCATCGTGACGGCGGGATCCGCGTCGGGCCTGCTGGTGCTGGCGGCTGTCGGTGTCGGCGTGTCCGCCGGGTCCCGAGCCC
>WNGA01002254.1_pt1 | contig 40320 bp, 39 predicted proteins | sample 5400061 | NCBI WGS metagenome assembly WNGA01 (sample SAMN13153366, study PRJNA577476) | soil metagenome | isolation source: 100 cm soil or saprolite under grassland replicate 2 | place: USA:California | collected 2016-06-15 | reverse complement strand
GCTCCTGCCCCTGGGCGAGCGCGGCCGTCTCCGAAAGCGCCCGGTCGAGCGCCGCGAGCGTCTCGCCGCGCCACTCCCGCGCCAGCGAGTCGCGCTGTCCGCGCAGCGCCTCGGGCACGCCCGCGAGCTGCTGCTCGGCCTCGCTCCCCGCTTCGGCAGCCGCCGCGGCGCTCGCCTCGTCGGCGGCCTGCGCCGCGCGTTGCATCGCCGCGCGCGCATCGCGTGCCGCCTGCTGCGGCGCGGCGAGCGGCGTGCGGGGACCCGCGCGGAGGTCCGTGGCTACCCGGTCGATGCCGCGCGCCAGCGAATCCGCGCGGTCGGCAAGCGTACGCTGGCGCGCCGCGCCGGCGCTGTCCGGCCGGGGCGCGTCCTCGCGATTCCACTCCGCCTGGCGCCGCCGCAGGTCCTCGGCGTCGGCCGCGAGCGACGCGAGCGCGCCCTCGACGGCGGCCCGGCGGAACAGCTCTTCACTGCGCTCGAGCTCGGCCTTGAGCTGCTGCTGCGCCTCGGCGAGGCGCTCGAGCGCGCGGCGGGTGGCGTCCGGGTCCAGCCGCGCCAGTGCTTCCTGTAGCTCGCGCAGCCGCGCCGCCAGCTCGGGCGTCACCGCGCGCTGCAGCAGCTCCTGAACTTCGCGCAGGCGCGCCTGGAACGCCGTGTCGTTCATCCCGGCCGCCTGGGCCGCGCGCATGATCTCCTCCACCGCGCGCGACAGCTCCTGTACCCGCTGCTGCAGCGCCTCCTGCTCCCGCGCCACGGCCTGCGCGCGCTCCGTCGCTTGGAACGGAAGCGGTCCGTCCCGCCCGTCCGCGGCGCGGCGTGTGCCGCTCGCATCGCGGGAGCGCTGCTGCCCGAGATCCCGCGTGCGCGCCGCCAGCTCGCGCTCCGCCTGGGCGAGCGAGTCCGCGGCCGCGGCGACGTCCCGCGCAGCCGCGCGGGTCGCGGCGCGCAACTCCTCGAGGCTCGGGAGCCGCAGCGCGATCTCCTCGCTCTGCCCCACGTGAGTGCCGGGCGCGGGGACGTTGTCCCACGCCTCGACGCGGAGCCGCAGCGTGTCGCCCGGCAACAACCCGCGCCGCTCCGCGTCGAGATCCCCCTGGACGATCGCCCGCTCGCCCGCGCCCGACACGTCGAGCGACTCGCGCACGGCCGCCCCCACCTTCCCCGTCTGGCTCACGCGCCAGCTCACCACTTCGAGCCGGGTCAGCCCGTGATCGTCCCGCGCGTCGATCACGAGCGGCTGTCTGAGCGACAGCGGCAGCGTCGTGTCGCGGCCCGGGATGGGGACCGCCACAACGGGCGCGGAATCGGGCACCACGCGCAGCCGCAGCTGCGCCACGTCGCCCTCGAGCGGCGCCCCATCCGCGGTCGCAAGCTCGAGCAGCCAGGTGTCCGAGGACGCCGGCGGGGCGGCCAGCCGGCCCGAGAACCGAGCTCCATCCACGGCGAGGCGCACGCGTCCAGCCCCCACCCCCCGGCGGCGCCACGCGGCGGCCGCCAGTGGAACGCTGGCCGCGCCGCTCGTGAGGATCACCGTGCCTTCGGGGATCGCCACCAGGTCGGGGCCGGGAACGAGCGGCTCGTCGGAACGCCCGAGATACTCGGGATACCGGGCGGTGAGCTCGAGGCCGGCGACGAACGCCGGCAGCGCCACGCTGACACGGCGCTCGATGCTGCGGCGGCCCCCGCTCGTAGCGCGCAGGTACAGATCGGATTCGAGCGGGCCGATGCGTCGCGCGGCGTGTCCCAGCGAATCGAGCGCGACCGGGGCCGGGCGCCACGGGTCCCCTGGTCCGCGCGTCCAGAGAATGGCCCGCGTGGCCACGGGCACGTCCAGCGTGACCGTGACGCTGTCCCCCCGGCGCACGGTCGCGCGGTCCACGGAGAGACGCACCGGCGCGCGCGCGTCGACGATGGCGCGGAGCGGATGCCAGAACGCGGCGGCCCGCCCCGCGCCGGGCGACGACGCCACAAACAGCGCGGCGCCGAGGGCCGCGGTACCCGCGCCCATCACGAGCGACGTCCGCGTGCCGCGGGCCAACAGCCGGCCCACCGCGGGCGCCGCGCGCTCCACCACCGCGGCCGCTCGGGCGTCGGCCAGCTCGAAAAGCTCCGCGCTCGCTCCCGGGCTCGGCGCCGGCGCGAGCACTCCCACCACACTCCCCGCGCGAGTACCGGCCGCCGTCTCGACCAGCCGTCCCACGGCGGCGGGCGCGGCGGGACGGCCCGCCCGGCGCACGAGCCACAGCGCCGCGCCGGCTATCCCTGCGATCAGGAGCCACGCGACCACCACCCCCGCGACGCGCGGCGCGAGCGCGAGCCCCGCTGCCGCGATGGCAAACGCGACGCCCGCGCTCGTGAGCAGCACCGCTCCGGCGCGGGCGCGCGCGTGCGGCCCACCGAGCCGCCGCAGCCGCACCGCCGTGTCGGTCACGGCGTTGCGCTCACGGCGTACGTGAACAGGTTGACCCCCATCCGTAGTGCCGCCTCATGAAGCTCCGGTGGATCGTGGTGGACCTCCGGATCCTCCCACCCGTCCCCCAAGTCTGTCTGATAGGAATAGTACACGACGAGCCGGTTGCCCAAAAAGATACCGAACCCCTGGGCCGGCAGCCCGTCGTGCTCGTGGATCTTGGGAATGCCCTGAGGGAAGTCGTACACCAGGTGATAGATGGGGTGGGTCAACGGGACCTCAACCAGGGGGTGATCGGGGAAGACCCGCGCAATCTCGCGGCGGAACGACTTGTCCATGCCGTAGTCGTCGTCGGCGTGCAGGAAGCCCCCCTGCTCGAGCCAGCGCCGCAGCCGCTGCACCTCCTCGTCGGAGAAATGCACGTTGCCGTGCCCGCGCATAAAGAGGTAAGGGACGTCCCACAGCTCGGGGCCGGTGAGCGTCACGACGCGCTCGCGCTCGGCCACGGGCAGGGCGGTGCGCTGGCGGATAGCGGCGAGGAGGTTGGGCAGCGAGGAGGGGCCGGCGTACCAGTCGCCGCCGCCGTCGTAGTGCAGACGGCCGACGGTCAATTGCGGATTGCGGATTGGCGATTGCGGATTGGGTACGACCGGCCTGGTCGCGTCAAATCCACAATCCGCAATCCGCAATCCGCAATCGGGCCCGCCGGCGAGCGGCAGCCAGACCAGGCACAGGGCGATCGTCAAGCGGTTCATAGTTCGTTGACGAGCCGATACGCCGTATTTCTCGTGATTCCCGTCTCCGCCGCGAGCTGCTCGGCCACGTCGCGGCGCGTCATCCCCTGCGCCAGCAGCGCGCGTGCGCGCGCCTTGGGGTCGGGGGAAGGGGCAGGCTCCTCACGGGCCGGCTTGCCCGTGCCTGCCACCATCACCGTCACCTCGCCGCGGGCGGGCGCTTCGGCGTAGTAACCCGCCAGCTCGGCCAGGGTCCCGGCGCGGGTCTCTTCGAACAGCTTGGTCAGCTCGCGCGCCACTGCGGCGCGTCGCTCCGCGCCGCACGCCGCCGCGAGGTCCTCGAGCAGCTCCGCCACGCGCGGCGGCGCCTCGAACAGCACCACCGTCCACTCGCTCTGCGCCACCACGCCGAGCAGGCGCCGCCGCTCCGCGCCCTTGCGCGGGACGAAGCCCAGGAACAGATAGCGATCGGCGCCGAGTCCCGACACCGACAGCGCCGCCGCGACGGCGGTGGGCCCCGGCACGGTGACCACGGGGATGTCGCGCTCGCGGGCGGCGGCGACGAGGACCGCGCCGGGATCGCTCACGGTCGGCGTCCCCGCGTCCGTCACGAGCGCCACGTCCTTGCCGCTCGCCAGCAGATGCAGGATCCGGCGCAGCGCGGCGTCGCTCGAGTGCGCATGGAAGCTGATGAGCTCCGCCCGCGAGCCGACGTGGGCGAGCAGCGGCTTGGTGTGGCGCGTGTCCTCGGCCGCGACGGCCACCGCCCGCGTCAGCGTGGCGGCCGCGCGTGGGGAGAGGTCCTCGAGGTTGCCGAGCGGCGTGGCCACGACGTACAGGGTGCCGGCCATCTCACCACGACACGGGCCACGGCAGGCGACCGTAGTAGCCCGCCGATTGCAGGACGTAGCGGTGCTCGCGCGTGGCCTCGCGCAGGATCTTGGGCGCCGTCCCGGGCATCATCACCTCGACGCCCTCGAGCAGCTGGAGCGACCAATCAGTGAGCGCATTCGAGAGCTCCTCCGGCCGCACCACCGAGTCCGGCGTATCGGTCCCGCGCGGCGCCGAGAGGATCGTGATCGCCTTGTGCGCATCCACGATGCCCGCACTCACCTTCTGCGCCCGGCGTTTCGCCTCGCCGGGAAATTCCTTGTCCACCTCGTCGACGATGCGCCAGTACAGCTCGCGGTAGGTGTTGATGAGCGCGTTCGGCGCCTGCTGCGGCAGGTCCGCGACGTAGGGGAACACCGTCGCGGTGAGCACGGGCGTCTGCCCGCCGGCCCCGGCGTGGAACTGCGATTCGAGAAACTTCGGAATGGCCATCACGTCCGGCTTGTCGCAGAAGTAGCCGCTGTGGTAGCGTCCGCCGTCGAACCGCACGTACGACACGCGCGCGTTCGACATCAGCTCCAGGATGCCGCTGGTCTTGTCCCGCGCGAACCCGGCGAAGAACGCGCCCGGCTGCGAGGGGTCCACGGTGCGCATCTCGACCGAAACCGCGCACGACTGATACATCCAGGCGAGCTGTTCCATCGGCGCGGCCGAGTAGGCGAGCTCTCCCCGCTCGACTTCGGCGCGCATCCGCTTCAGCGCCTCGGTGATGGTAATGACCTGGCGGCCGGCGGTGTGGAGCGACGCGGCGTTCGCGGCCTCGCCCTTGCGGAAGAACAGTAGCAGGCATTCGTCGGGCAGGTAGGCGGAGATGTAGCCGTCCACGCGGCCGTCGCGGTCGCGTTTCCCGAAGGCCAGGAGGTTGTCGAGGTGGATGAACGCGAGCCGCGTGCGATGAACCAGCCGGTCCACCTGCGGGAACATCAGGTCCGCGAGGCGAACCGGCGAATTCATCAGGCGAGCGGTGCTCGCGCGCATGGTCCTCCGGGGAGGATGCTACGACAGATGCTGTAGGATCTTCTGCTCGAAGACCGGCTTCGGGTACGCGCCCACCAGCGTGTCCACGTGCCGCCCGTCCTTGAAGAATAGAATACTCGGTATCGAGCGAACGTTAAAGCGCATCGCCGTCTTCTGATTGGCGTCCACGTCCACCTTGGTCACCTTCAGCTTGCCCTCATACTCCCCTGCCAGCTGGTCCAAAATCGGCGCGACCATGTGACACGGCCCGCACCACGTGGCCCAGAAGTCCACGATCGTAAGCCCCCGATGCTGCTCGACCTCCAACCCGAAGGTGGCGTCCGTGACCGCCGTGAGATTCTCCGCTGCCATGACCTCTCCACTCCCTCTCGTGCAATCGTTATGTTGACGGGCGTCATGAGCGAGTCGCACGCCCGCGTCGCCCACATCGGCATCGCCGTTACGTCCATCGACGGGGCCCTGGCTTTTTACCGGGACGTCCTCGGCCTCGAGCCCGCGCCTCCCGAGACGGCCGACGGCGCCACGATCGTCGGCGTGTCGCTGGGCGACGTCCAGGTCGAGCTCCTCGAGCCGCGCGACCCGACGGGCCCGGTGGCGAAGTTTCTCGCCAAGCGCGGGCCCGGAATCCATCACGTGTGTTACCGCGTACCGGACCTCGACCGCGCGCTCGAGCGCTGCCGGGCGGCGGGGTACCGTCTGATCGACGACGTGCCGCGGCGCGGCGCCGGGGGCCGGCGTATCGCCTTCCTGCACCCGAAGACGACGGCCGGCATCTTGCTGGAGCTGACAGAGTAGCTAACGCGCAACCGCGTGGGAACGTTCCCCCGGCTCACTGTCGGCACGACAACCCCGGTGTGGGAATGCTCCCCAGATGCACGTCGTTCACCACCCAGCCGCCGCTCTTGGTGCGCACCAGATCGATCGGGAACACCACCGTGCACCCTCCCTGCCGCTGCAGCTCGACCCGGAAGGTTTTCATGTTGTCGTGCGCCGGCACGGGGAGCGGCCCTTCGATCACGCGGTAGCCCACGTGGTCCACGTACTTCTGGACGACCGAGAGCCGTTCCCGGAGCTCGTCGGATTTCATCCAGTTCGTCGCGGGTCCACGCTCCGAGCCCCACAGCGCGCTCATGCGTGAGATGTTGTTGTCCTTGACCGCCGACATGAACTGCGCGAGCGTCTCCTGAGGCGACTGCGGTGCGAGCTTCCCCGGGCCGGCTCCCCCACCGCACGCGAGAGAGCTCAGCGCGACGAGCACGGTCAGTCGTGGTCTCACGGACGATACCTCGAGTGTGGGCGGAGTGAACCGAAGGTAAGACGGCATGCGGCTCTACGTCAACATTGATCACGTCGCGACGGTGCGCGAGGCGCGCCGCACCGACGAGCCCGACCCCGTGCGCGCCGCGGCGGCGGCCGAGCAAGGCGGCGCCGACGGCATCACCGTGCACCTGCGCGAGGACCGCCGCCATATTCAGGACGCCGACGTCCGCGCGCTCCGCGTCGCCGTGCGCACGGTACTCAATCTCGAGCTCGGCGCGGCGCCCGAGATCGTGCGCATCGCCTGCCGCCTGCTGCCGTTTCAGGCGACGCTCGTCCCCGAGCGGCGCCGGGAGATCACGACCGAAGGGGGCCTCGCGCTCGCTGGCGCGAGTCGCAAGATCCGCACGGCCATCGAACGCCTCACAGCCGCCGGCATCCGCGTCAGCCTCTTCATCGACCCCGACCCGGGGACCATCGATCGCGCCGCCGCGCTCGGCGTTCCCGCGGTGGAACTGCACACCGGCCGCTACGCCCACTCCTGGCGGAAGAGCGACGCCGCCCTCCGCGACCTGGGACGCGCGGCCGCCCACGCGCGCGCGCGCGGCCTCGCGGTACACGCGGGGCACGGTCTGACCTACGACAATGTCCGGCCCGTCGCCGCCATCCGGGACATCGAGGAGCTCAACATCGGGCATTCGATCGTGAGCAACGCGATCTTCCTGGGAATGGAAGAAGCGGTGCGCCGCATGCGGCAGTTGGTCGATGAGGCCGGGAAGGCTTAGCTTGGTAGCCCTATGACCGAGTCCCCGTCCCCGAAGCCCCTCGGGATGTCCGACTTCTTCGCCCTCGAGGCGGGGGAGTATCTCGAGCGGCTCGACGGTCTGCTGGCCACGGGCTCGAACCCCAGCGCCGACGAGATCGTGCGGCTCGCCCGTGCGCTGCGCGGCAGCGCCCTGATGGCGAACCAGCACGCGATCGCGCGCACCGCCGCCGGGCTCGAGGCCCTGGCGCGCGCGGTGCGCGAGGGACGGCGCGCCTGGGATCCTCAAACCCAGCAGCACGCCCTGCGCGGCGTGGACGACTTGAAGATCTTCGTGCGCCGGGCGGGCAGCTGGACCGAGGCCGACACCGCGAAGGCGGAGGCGCTGGCCCTCGAGCTCGAGCAGCTCGCGGGCCGGCCGTCGGCGCAGATCCGCGCGGTGGAGGCGCTCGGGCTCGATGCGGGCGCGCGGGCATTCGTGGCGCGCGAGGGTGCGGCGATCGCGGGCGCGCTGGAGCGCGCGGCGCAGGCGCTGCGGGCCAACCCGCTGGCGCGCGACCCGCTCCAGCTCGTCATGCGCGCCCTCCAGCCGTTGCGCGGCCTCGCCGCCCTCAACGACCTGCCCCCGCTCCCCGACCTCCTCGAGGGAATCGAGCGCGCCATCGGCGAGTTGTCGCGCTCGGGACTCGAGCCTCCGGCCAACGTGAGCGAGCTGTTCCAGGTCGCCGGGAGCGCGATCGCGCGCGCCGCCCGCGAAGTCGCCGAGCGCGGCCGACCCGACCCGGAAGGGGCGGACTTCCGGCACTTCGCCGCGCTGGTGGTGAAGTTCATGGAAAGCGAGCCGGACGCCGTCTCGATTGGCGCCCTCTACTACAGCGACTCGGGCCCCCACATCGTGTCGCGCGGCGTCCCCGCGGCGCGCCCGTCCACGCTCGGCAAGCTGGAGCTCGTAAGCCATGGGGAGCACCTGCGTCAGGCGGCGGACTCGCTCGAGCGCGCCCCCTCCGCCACGCAGCGGGAGCTGCGCGCCCACACGCTCGGCACGACCTTCCGCGCGCTCGCGGACGCGGGCGGCGGCGTGCTCGCCGACCGCGTGGCCCAATTCGCGGTGGCCGCGCGCGAAGCCCTGGCGTCGGGGATTGCCGTGAACAACCCGGCCGCCTTCGCGGCCGAGCTGCGGCGTGTGGGCGACCTCCTCGCCCGCTCGAGCACGGGCGACGAGGAAGCGCTCGCGACCGAGCTCGACGCCTTCACCGCCGCGCTCCGGACCATCCGGCCGGGCGCCGCCCCTGCCCCTCCCCGCCCCGCTCCCGCTCCTCGTGCGGCGCCCACGCCGACGCCGGCACCGCCGCGGGCCGCGGCGCCGGTGGTTCCCGTCGTGAAGGCCGCCGCCGCCGCCCCCGCCCCCGCCCCCGCCCCCGCCGCCCCGCAGCGGGCCGCGCAGGCGATACCCGAAACGCCCGACCTCGTCGGGTCGTGGGCCGCCTACCAGCGGCTGGTGGAGGGAGGGATCGGCGCGGCGTCGTTGGCGGAACTCATTGCCGGGGCGGCCGCCGTGGAGCGCGTACCAACGCCTGCTCCCGGCTCCCGGCTCCCGGCTCCCTCGCCCCCCGTGGACGTGCGCGCCCTCTTGTACCGCGGCGAGCGCGCGCTCCGGCGGGCCCAGGAGCTGCGCGCGGCGGCGAAGCAGGTGTCGGGTGACGCGCTCCGCGAGCTCGTCGAAGAAGTCTGCGACCTCGTTGCCCTCGCCCTCGAGCCCAGCCCCTAGTCGCGCCGCGGCCTCGCACTGGAGGCGGGCGTGGCTCGTGGGGCTCGTGGTCACCGTCGGCCTCCTCGCCTGGGCGCTGCACGGCGTGGACGCCCGCGGGCTGATCGATCACCTGCGGCGCGCAAACCCCTGGCTCATGGTGGCGACGATCGCGATCGCCACGCTCACCTTTCCGCTCCGGGCCATCCGTTGGCAGGTGATCCTCCGAGGCGCGAGCGGTGGCCGACTGCCGCTCGGTCCGTTGTGGCACGCCACGGCGATCGGTTTCATGGCCAACAATCTGCTCCCGGTGCGGGCCGGCGAGCTCGCCCGCGCCTATGCCGCGCGGCAGGCGGTGTCGGTGCGGTTCACGACCGCCCTCGCCTCGATCGCGGTGGAACGTGTGTTCGACGGGTTGGTACTTGTCGGACTGTTCACGGTGGCCCTCGTCGTCCCCTCATTCCCCCGCGACGCGATGATCGGCGGCGTGCGGCTCGCGGGGCTGGCGACGGCGGGCGCCGGGCTGTTCGCGGGAATCCTGGTCATCGCCCTGCTCGTGGTCCACCGTCCCGCCCCATGGATCGCGCTGCTCGGCCGCGTCGCTCACGCAGTGCTGCCGGCGCGCCTCGCCGATCGCGTCACCCACCTCGCCGAGGGACTCGTCGCGGGGCTCGACGTATTGAAGAGCCCCGGCCGCTTTCTCCGCGTGGCGGCATGGTCGCTCCTCCTGTGGCTCGTGAACGCGGCATCGTTCGCCGTGTGCTTCCGCGCGTTCGGATTGCCGGTGCCGCCGGAGGGTGCCTTGCTGTTGCAGGGAGTGATCGGGTTTGGGGTCGCCTTGCCGTCCTCCCCGGGGTTCGTCGGCGTGTTCGAGGCGGCGACGCGCGGCACGCTCGCGCTGTACGGGGTGGACGCGACCCGGGCGGTGAGTTACGCGGTGGCCTACCACCTCGGCACCTTCGTTCCGATCACGCTGCTCGGACTCGCCTCACTCTCGCGGATGCGCCTGCACCTCGCCGAGCTGCGCAGCGCGGCCGCGGCGGAAGACTGACCGTGACGGCCGCCGCCGCCCCGGGTCGGGTCCGCATCGCGGCGCACGCCAAGCTCAATCTCCTGCTGCGCATTCTCGCGCGCGAAGCGCCGGCGGGCTATCACCAGATCGAGACGGCATTCGCCCTGCTCGAGCTGGCGGACGAGCTGGTGGTGACACGCACCACCGGCGGGGAGGGGGGCGTCGCGCTCACCGTGCATGGACCCGACTTGGGGCCGCCGGAGCAGAACCTCGCGGTGCGGGCTGCACGCACCGTCCTGGAGGCGACCGGGCACAAGTTCGCCGTCGCGCTCGAGCTGACCAAGCGGATCCCCGTGCGGTCCGGCCTCGGCGGCGGATCGAGCGACGCGGCGGCCGCGCTCCATGCGGTGAACGCGCTCGCCGGCAACGCCGTCCCCCGCCATCGCGACGCCCGACGCATACGGCTGGTGGGACGACATGCATCCGGAACCCGCGCCGCGCGGGCCGCTCCTGCTCGACGCCGACGCGTTCACCGGATGGGGCAGCATCGGGCGACTCGGCGGCAACGACTTCGAGATCCCCGTCTTCGGGAAGCATCCGCCGCTGCGCGCGCTGTACGAGCGGCTGGCCGGCACGCATCCGTATTGGGTGCGGCTCTGCGGCTCGGGGAGCGCCGTGGCCGCGGTGTACGCGAACGACGGGCTGCGGGACGATGCGGCGATGCTCTTGGGCGAGAAGCACCAGCGGCTGATCGAGACGACCACGAGGGCGGTGGCGGCGCCGGGTCCCGAGCCCCTTCCCTAGCGGGGGACGGGGCCGCTTCTTTTCTCAAGGAGGTCGCGATGCCCGAACAGCTCATCGGGACGGTGGTGCACTACTTCAAGGGACCGAGTGTCGCCGTCGTGCGCGTGACCGAGGGCACGCTGGCGGTCGGCGACCGCATCCGCTTCCACGGCCACACGACCGACTTCACGGAGCAAATCGCCTCGATGGAAGTGAACCATCAGAAAGTCCCGCTGGCCAAGGCGGGCGACGAGGTCGCCATCCAGGTGGCCGACCGCACGCGCCAGCACGACCAGGTCTTCAAGGTGACGCCATGAACGAAGCAGCGTTCAATCTGTCCGTGCGGAAGTTCCTCAAACACTTCGGCGTCGACGCGCAGCGCGAGATCGAGAAGAGCGTCGACGCGGCGCTGCGGGCCGGTAAGCTCAAAGGCACCGAGACCCTCAAAGCGCGGGCCCGGCTCGAGATCCAGGGGTTGCCGACGAACCTGGTGATCGAGCAGGACATCACGCTGGCGTAGCGCGGGCATGCGGACGGCAACACTCGCGGCGGTGGTCCTCGCATCCGCGTGCGGCTCCTCCCCCGAGGTCGCGCCGACGCCCGCACCCGCGTCGGCGTCCGGCGTCGAGTCCAGCGCGGCGCGGCCGTCGGTCGTCGCAAGCGAGCAGTACTACGACATCGATGGGTCGAGCGCCGGCGCGCTGCGTAATCAGATCAGCCGGCTCGGCCCCAAGGACGAGAGCGGTAAATCACAGGACGCGCTGACCGTGTGGAGCATCGAGTGGACGTACGGCACCGCGCAGCGGGGAGACAGCTGCGCGCTGCGCGACGTGAAGGTCACACTGAACGTCGCGGTCACCCTGCCCCGCTGGAAGCCACCCGCGACGGCCACGGCCGACGTCCTGAGGAAGTGGCAGGCCTACCTCAGGGCGGTCCGGCTCCACGAGGCCGGGCACCGGACGATCGCCGAGCGCAACGCCCGCGAAGTGATGGCCGCGCTCACGCCGCTCGTGGGGACGAATTGCGACAAACTCTCGGACGAGGCCACGCGCACGGCGGAGCGGATCGTGGCGGATGGCCGCGCAAGGAATCGCGCCTACGATATACAGACGAAGCACGGGCAGACGCAGGGGGTGGAGCTGGGGCCGTGAACGGGCCCCGTTAAAGCAGAAGCCCCCGAGAGGCCCTAGCAGACCCTCGGGGGCTTAGCGCTCACTCGCCGAGGCGAGAGAGAGCTTCGCTTCGCTTGTGGCCGTCGTGTTGATTCACGGCCCCACCTCCTCGGGTGGTGTTCGGCACTACCGTACAACGCCAACTCGGTCCGCGCAACTGTGGTGGGCCCGCAACATCGCAGACCGAGCCCCGCGTGACGGTGGGCGGCGCCGAGCCTCACCTGGTCCAGCAAACGAAACGGCCCGCGCTGCATTTGGCGGGCCGTTCTGCTGCTGACACAAGCGCTTTACGCCGACGGGAGGCGCCTTAGCTCTCGAATCTCGCGCATCTCGGGGTTGTGCATAGCCTGCCAAAGATCGTAGTCCTGCTGTAGGCTAAGCCACCAATACGCTGGCTTGCCAAGCGTGCGCTCCAGACGCAGCGCCGTGCTCGGCGTCATGGCGCGCCTGCCGTGGATAAGCTCATTGAGCCGTACCCTAGAGACGCCGATTGCATCTGCAAACTCGGTCTGCGTCTTTCCAAGATCCTCTAGGAAATCCAGAAGCATCTCGCCAGGATGCGACGGCGCGCGGTGCTTCGGCAAACGGGCCATGGTGAAATCGCCTCCATTCATAATATTCGACCAAATACGGCTACATAAGTATCAGTTTCAGTGGTAGTCGGTTATCTCGACGTCAAAAGCGTCTGTACCCTCCCAGCGAAAGCAGACTCGATACTGGTCGTTGATCGCGATAGCCCACTGTCCTGCACGACTACCCTTCAACGGGTGAAGCTTGTTACTCGACGGCGTCTTGAGGTCGCTGTAATGCCTTGCCTGATTGATGTCGTCTAGCTTCCGCCGCGCCCGTGCCCAAGCGTCTTGTGGGCATACCTTCCGAGCCGCCTTAGAATCCGCCCCCTCAAAGATGTCCTCAGTTCCCTTGTCCGCGAAGGACTGAATCATTCCGTGTCTTCCGTGGCTTAGGAGAACCTCCGAACTGTAACGTGTCACGTTACACGTGTCAATATGCCGATCGCACGCCCAGCCTTTAACCCTTCCAGTTAAATCGGTTAGCCGCTCGCGCTGCCCGCCACCTGCACCTCGTGCTCCTGATCCTCGTCTAGATCATCGCCTGCTACTGCTACGACATCTACATCCTCGTCTCCATGCGCGTCTCGGTCCTCGTCGTGATCGTGGTCGGGATGTTCGTCGTCGGCATCGGGATGGCGCTGGTGCGGATCATCGTGGCGCTCAGCGAGTGCACCATGTTCGACCGCTACAACATCATCGACGAAGCGGACCTTGCGGCGGCCGTCGCGAAGCGATTTAACGGCAAAGTAACGGCAAAGTCCGAGGCTCCCGCGCCCGCCCCTGCCCCGCTAAGTTCAAGCGCGTCATAACCGCTGGCCCCTCGTCCAACGGCAGGACACCAGACTTTGGATCTGGGTATGGTGGTTCGAATCCACCGGGGCCAATTCTCTTCCCTTGCACCGCGTTCACCCACTGAAGGTGGACCGATGGATTGTCGAGTGATCCGGACGACGGCCCTCCTAGCGCTCCTTACGCGAGCGCTGGAAGCCCAGACTCCCCAGACGGGGTTCTTAGACCGCCGCGTGTCCGTGGCAGGCCAATCTCATCACTACCAGGTGTTCGTCCCCTTCTCCTACACGGCATCGCAGCGCTGGCCCGTCATTCTCTTCTTGCACGGCGCCGGCGAGCGCGGGGACGACGGTCTCCTTCCGACCCACGTGGGCTTGGGCGCCGCCGTCCGCCAGAACGCCGCTCGTTTCCCCGCAATCATCGTCTTCCCGCAGGCGCCGGCCGAGTCGCTCTGGGCCGGGGCGTCCGCGCAAGTCGCCATCGCTGCGGTCGAGCAGGTGAGTCGAGAGTTCCAAGTCGACTCCGACCGCGTCTATCTCACGGGCCTGTCCTTAGGCGGCAATGGGGTGTGGTACCTCGCGTATCGCTATCCGTCCCGCTTTGCGGCCCTCGTCCCGATCTGCGGTTTCGTTACGCCGTTCTTTCCGACGACCCGCCCGTTCACACCGGTCGTTCCCGCGGACAGTGGCCCACCGTTCGAAGCTCTGGCTCGTCAGCTTCGGCGCGTCCCGACGTGGATCGTCCACGGTGAGATTGACGCGGCGGTTCCAGTTGAACAGTCGCGTCAGGCCGCGGCAGCCTTCAAGGCTCTCGGCGCTCCCGTGCAGTATCTCGAGGTCCTTGGGACGAATCACAACGTGTGGGACGCGGCATATGGGTCGCCGACCCTCGTGAGTTGGCTGTTCGCGCAGCGCAGGTCGCGCTGATTAGAGCTGGCTTTGCACGAGGTGGCAAGGCATCGGTTGGTGTCCCGGCGCCAGCGTTCGACCTGGGAATGGTGGGTTCGAGTCCACCGGGCCAATTCCTGATGACTATCACACCTCCTGACATGCCGCAGGCGTCGCGAGCGCGACGACCCTGGGTCGCGGTGGTACTGACGCTCCTGACGCCCGGGCTCGGTCATCTCTACGCGGGTGCACCCCGGCGCGCCCTCGGCTTCTGGCTTCTGAGCCTCACCGCCGGCACGGCAATCGTGGCGACGCTGTCGTTCGTGGCCATTCTGTCGATGGTGCCCGCTCCGCTACTCCTCGTAGCGGGTGTCCTCGGCACCGTTCTGACTCTCGGATGGGTTGCGTGGAGCGCGGCCCGGACCGCGCGCAACGCAGCGATCGACTTCGTGCCGCGTGGCTTCAATCGTTGGTATGTCTACCTCGCGATCATGCTTACTACCGCCTTCGTCGTTCAACCCGCGTACTTGAAATTCCTCAACAGCACGATTCTACAAGCCTACCAGATTCCCAGTGTTAGTATGGAGCCGACGCTCCTGGTGGGTGACTTCATCCTGGCCAAGCCGCTCCGGCGTGCGCCAGAGCGAGGGGACATCGTCGTCTACCGACGCCGGGGGCTCGTGTTCATGAAACGCGTTGTCGGCCTACCCGCCGACACGTTGTCGATGCAAAATGGCACGCTGTTCGTCAACGGGCATTCGGTCGCGGAGCCCTATGCATCGCATCGACACGAGGGCAGTCTCTTTGATCAGGATTTCTTGTGGCAGCGCGAGTACGTGGCTCCCGGAGTAGACCGCGCGACTTATCACCCGACCCTCACGTTCTGGGGACCGATCGTCGTCCCACCCCGCGCGTACTTCGTGCTCGGCGACAACCGCGGGGAAAGCGCCGACAGCAGGTACACCGGGTTCGTCCCGGCCGATTCAGCCATCCAACGTCCTACTGTCATATACTTATCGCGCGACCGTGAGACCGGCCATATTCGGTGGGATCGAATCGGCACAGTCCTCAACCCCGTGCGATGAACTCTTCAATCGAACTGACAGCCGGGATCCCCAGATGACCGACCAACTCACCCGACGTGATTTCGTGACCGCCACGAGCGCGCTGGCAGGCGCGGCCCTCTGGCCCGCGGCGGCGACGGCCGACCGGGCGCCTGCTGGCCGCACCGACAGCACAGTGGTCCTGTTCCAAGGCGACTCGATCACCGACTGCGGACGCGATCGCAACGCGGCCGAGCCGAACGTAGCCAGCGCCCTCGGCACGGGGTACCCGCTGCTGGTCGCCGCAGCCGCGCTCGCGGCGCATCCCGATCGCGCGCTGCGGTTCTACAATCGCGGCGTGAGCGGCAACAAGGTACCCGACCTCGGGGCGCGCTGGACCGTCGACGCGCTGGCGCTCAAGCCGGACGTGCTCAGCATTCTGGTGGGCGTGAACGACTTCTGGCACAAGCTGAGCAGCGGCTACACCGGCACGGTCGAAGACTACGAGCGCCACTACGCCGCGCTGCTCGACCAAACGCGGCAGGCGCTGCCGCCGGTGCGGCTCATCGTGCTGGAGCCGTTCGTGCTGCATTGTGGCGCGGTCGATGACCGCTGGTTTCCGGAGTTCGACCAGCGCCGGGCAGCGGCCGCGCGCGTCGCGCAGCACGCCGGCGCGGCGTTCGTCCCGCTGCAGGTGGTTTTCGACGATCTGTCGCGGCGCATGGCGCCGCAGTACTGGGCCGCGGACGGCGTCCACCCCACTCCCGCCGGACACGCCGTGATCGCGGAGCGGTGGCGCCGCGCCGCGCGGCTCTGAGGTCCTTCGCATGCGCTTGACCGTCACCGCATCCGCGCTCGGTCTGCTGCTCCTCGCCGCCCCGCTCGCGGCTCAGGGCGCGCCGCTCGACGCCTTCCGCGACAACGTCGCGGCGATCCACGCGCACGATCGCGCTGCCTATCTCTCCCACTATCTCAGCACACCGGCGCTCGCCCGCGTCGGCCCGGACGGGCTCCACCAGGGATACGAAGAGTTCGCCCGCGGAGCCGGCGCCGGATGGCCCGACACCCTCGTGGCGACGCACTTCCGCATCGTGCCCGTGACCCCGGACGTGGCCTACGGCGTGTACCGCTACCGCGTGGTCGACTCGAGCGGCAGCGTGCGCGGCGTGAGCGAGCGGGTGCTGGTCCGAACGCCCGCCGGATGGAAGGTCGCGGTCACGACCGCGTTCCCGACGCCGGACGCGGCGCCGCCACCCATGGCACTCGTTGGCGCCACGCTCGTGGACGGCACCGGCGCGTCGGCAGTTCCCAACGCCGTGGTCGTGATGCGCGAGGGAAAGATCGCGTGTGCGGGTTCGCGGACCGGCTGCCCCATGCCGAACGACGCCGACACGGTGAACGCCACCGGCAAATGGATCATCCCCGGATTGATCGACACGCACGTCCACTTCTCCCAGACCGGCTGGGTGGACGGTCGACCCGACGCCCTGGACCTGCGCGATCGCCACCCCTACGACGCCGTCGAGGCGGAGCTGCACGCCCGGCCCGAGCGGTTCTTCCGCTCCTACTTGTGCAGCGGCGTGACCTCGGTCTTCGACGTGGGCGGCTACCCGTGGACCCTCGAGCTCCAGGAGCGGACCGCCCAGAGCACCGCGGCCCCGCGGGTCAGGGCCGCCGGGTCGCTCCTCTCGACCATCGATTTCTGGCTGAACTTGGCCGACCAACGCCAGTTCATCTTTATGGCGGACGAGGCCACCGTGCGTCAGGCGGTACGCGCGCACAAGACGTGGGGCGCCGCGGCCATCAAGGTGTGGTACATCATGCCGCCCCAGCCGCCCGATACGGCGCGGGTGTCCGCCCTGGTGCGCGCCGCCGGCGACGAAGCTCGCAAGGTCGGGCTGCCCCTCATCGTGCACGCCACGGGCCTGTGGGAAGCGAAAGACGCCCTCCGTGCCGGCGCGCGCGTGCTGGTGCACTCCGTCTGGTCCGCTCCCGTGGACGACGAGTTCCTCGCCCTCGCCCGGCGCCAGGGCACGATCTACGTCCCGACCCTCATGGTCCCCGACGGCTACCGCCAGGTGGGCGCGCGGCGATTCGAGCGCGATCGCCAGCCGCTGGCCTGCGTGGATCCCGCGACCCGCGCCAAGGCGCTCGCGACCGACACCGTGGCCCCGGCGCAGCGCCTCACCCGCGCCGCGCTCGAGGAGCGCACCGCCCGGACCGCGCGGTCGTTCGCTCAGGGGCAGGCGAACCTCAAACGGGTGCACGACGCCGGCATTCCTGTCGCCCTCGGCACCGATGCCGGCAACCCGCTCACTCTGCACGGCGCGTCGGTGTTCATGGAGCTCGAGGCGATGCAGGCGTCAGGCCTCGCGCCGCGCGACGTGCTGGTCGCCGCGACCGGGAACGCGGCTCGGGCCATCGGGCTCGACAGCACAGGCACGGTCACCGCCGGCACGGCGGCCGACCTGGTCGTGCTGGACGCCGATCCGCTCGCCGACATCCGCAACGTGCGGCGGATCGCGCTGGTCGTGCGCCGGGGCGAGGTGTACACCCGGCACGAGTTGGAGTATTGAGGACACCATCCCCATTTCTTTGAAGCGAGGTTTCGCGTTCATGTACCCGTCCGCCCGTCCGCTGGCCGCGCTCGGTCTCGCGGCCCTACTGGGCCTCGCCCCCTCCCCCACCGGCGATCTCCGTGGCTTCACGTCTGAGTCCGCCAAGGCCCAGCGTGAGTGGGAAGCCAAGTTCCGCGCCATCCCATCCCCCGACTCACTGCGCGAGTACATGCGCCGCCTCTCGGCACGCCCGCATCACGTCGGCTCGCCGTACGATAAGGACAACGCCCAATGGCTCCTCGCCAAGTTCAAGAGCTTCGGGCTCGACGCGCGCATCGAGACGTTCGACGTGCTGTTCCCCACGCCCAAGGAGCGCATGGTGGAGCTCGTCGCGCCCACGAAGTTCGTGGCGAAGCTGCAGGAGCCGCCGCTACCGGGTGACGCGACGTCGAGCCAGCAGGCGGAGCAGCTTCCTACGTACAACGCCTACTCGATCGACGGCGACGTCACCGCCCCGCTCGTGTACGTGAACTACGGCGTGCCGGCGGACTACGAGCGGCTCGAGCGGCTGGGCGTGTCGGTGAAAGGCGCCATCGTGATCGCGCGCTACTTCGGGTCGTGGCGCGGCATCAAGCCCAAGGTCGCGGCCGAGCACGGCGCCATCGGATGCCTCATCTATTCGGATCCGAAGGAGGACGGCTACACACACGGCGACGTGTACCCCCAAGGTCCCTGGCGCCCCAAGGACGGCGTGCAGCGCGGCAGCGTGATGGACATGCCGCTCTATCCCGGCGACCCGCTCACGCCCGCTGTGGGAGCCACCAAGGACGCGAAGCGGCTCCCGGTGAGCGAGGCGCCGACCATCACCAAGATCCCGCTGCTGCCGATCTCGTACGGCGACGCGCAGCCGCTCCTCGCCGCGCTGCGCGGCGCCGTGGCACCCACCGAGTGGCGCGGCGGGCTCGGCATCACGTATCACGTCGGTCCGGGGCCGGCCAAAGTGCACCTGCGGGTGAAGTCAGACTGGAGCCTGAAGACGCTGTACGACGTGATCGCACGCATCCCCGGCGCCGTCGCGCCCGACGAGTGGGTGATCCGCGGCAACCACCACGACGCCTGGGTTAACGGCGCCGAGGACCCGATTTCAGGGCTGGTCCCGCTGCTGGAGGAGGCGCGGGCCTACGGCCAGCTCCTGAAGCAGGGCTGGAAGCCGCGCCGCACCATCCTCTACGCGGCGTGGGACGGTGAGGAGCCCGCGCTGCTCGGCTCGACGGAGTGGGTCGAGGCCCACGCCGACGAATTGGCCGCGAAGGCCGCGGCCTACCTGAATAGCGACACCAACAACCGGGGCTACCTGGACGTGGGCGGCTCGCACTCCCTCGAGGCGTTCATCAACGATGTGGCACGGGACATCGACGATCCGGAGACGAAGCTCAGCGTGTGGAAGCGGGCCCAGCTGCGCGCCATCGCCGACGCGAGCACGGCCGACCTCCGTCAGGAGGCGCGGCAGCGCGCCGACCTGCGCATCGATGCGCTCGGATCCGGCTCGGATTTCACACCGTTCCTGCAGCACGTCGGGGTCGCGACCTTGAACCTCGGCTTCGGCGGCGAGGGCGGCGGCGGCATCTATCATTCGATCTACGACGACTTCAAGTGGTTCACGACTTTCGACGATACGTCGTTCGCGTACGGCCGCGCTCTCGCCCAGACCGTGGGCACCGCCGTCATGCGGCTCGCCGGCGCGGAGGTGCTGCCCTACGAATTCACCGGCTTCGCCGAAACGGTCGGGCGGTATGTGAAGGAAGTGAAGAAGCTCGCCACCGACACGCGCGACGAGATCGCCGAGCGCAATCGCCAGATCGACGACGGAGTCTTTACCGCCACCGCGGATCCGCGCGAGACGTCCGTGCCCCCCTCAAAGGAAGAGGTGCCCAGGTATCTCAACTTCACCTCGCTCGACAATGCGCAGGATGCCCTCACGCACGCGGCCGACCGCTATGCCAAAGCTCTCACCAGAGCGCAGGCGGGCGACGGCTCCGCATTGGCCAAGCCCGAGGCCCGCGCCCTCAACGCCACCCTGCTGCAAACCGAGCGCGCGCTCACGAGCGCCGCGGGCCTGCCGCGGCGCGCCTGGTACCGCCACCTGATCTACGCCCCGGGGTTCTACACCGGCTACGGCGTGAAGACGTTGCCGGGCGTGCGTGAGGCCATCGAGCAGAAGCACTGGCAGGAGGCCGACGAACAGATCGACGTGGTTGCGAAGACGCTCGGCGCCGCCGCCGACGTGATCAACCGGGCCGCGGGCCAGCTCGAGAAGCTCGCGCCGTAGGGGTAGGGGCAACGGTTGACTCCCCGGCCTCCTACCGCCTACAATGCGAGGACTGTGAGAACCTGAGAGGCGCGTATGCAACGTAAGATCCGGACCGCTGCGCTCACCGCCATCCTGCTGGTGCCGTTCGTGAGCGCCGCCCCAGCGGCTTGGCGCGCGCTCAACTCGGCGCAGCCCGCGCCGTCCTACACCTACCAGGGCACCGTTCGCGCCGTCAACGCCAGGGCGGGGACCCTCGAGCTGATCACGGGCGTCGGGATGTCCCTACGGGTCGTCCGGATGACGATGGCGCCGACGACACGCCTCGCGGCCGCCGGCGCGGCGCCCCGCCTCGCCGACCTGAAGCCCGGGGACGTCGTGCGCGCCGAGGGCCGGCGCACCGCCACGGGGCTGGTCGCCGATCGAGTCGAGAAGGTCCAGGCGGGCACACCGTGACCCGGCCGCGGATCGCGGTCGTCCTCCTGCTCGTGGCCGTGGGCTGCCAGAAGCCCGTGAAGCCCGGCGATCCCCTCCCCAAGCTCTCCCGCGCGGAGCGCGAGCGGTTCGACCGCGGAAAGGTCGTGTTCGACAGCGCGTTCACACCGGAGACGGGCCTCGGGCCCCTGTTCAACGCGACCGGCTGCGGCGAATGCCACGAGGACCCGGCAGGCGGCCGCGGCGACGAAGTCGAAGTCCACGCGACCGCGTTCCATAGCCCTGTCTGCGACCCGCTCGCACAGGAAGGGGGGCCGGTGGTTCAGCAGCACACCACTCCTGCCCTCAAGCAGGCCCTCGGCATCGACGAAGAGCCCTTTCCCCCGTCCGCCACGGCGCGAGCGATGCGGACGTCGCCGGTCGTCTTCGGCCGCGGCCTGCTCGACCTCGTGCCCGACTCCGTTCTGCTCGCCTACGCCGACCCGGGCGATAAGAACCACGATGGGGTCAAGGGGCGACCCAACCGCTTCGTGGACGGCCGCATCGGCCGGTTCGGCCGCAAGGCCTTCGTCCCCACGCTGCGGGAGTTCAACGCGGGGGCGTTCGCGGCGGAGATGAGCGTCACCAACCCGGAGCAGCCGACCGAGGAGGACATCGGGGGCAAACCGATCCCGGCGGGGGTCGATCCCGCGGCCGACCCCGAGATCACCCAGGAGGCGCTCGACCTCACCGACGACTTCGTGCGTTTCCTGGCGCCGCCGACGCCGTTGAAGGTCGGAAAAGACGGGCGGCGCGGCCGCGACCTCTTCTCTCAGATAGGGTGCGGGTCCTGCCACACCCCGACGCTTCGCACCGGGGACAGCCCCGTACCGGCTTTGCGCAACCAGACGTTCGACGCCTACACCGACCTCCTGCTGCACGACATGGGGGCCGACCTGGGCGACATCTGCCTCGGCCTCGCTACCCCGGCGGATTTCCGCACGGAGCCGCTCCTCGACCTCCGCGGCGCCGAGCATTTCCTGCATGACGGCCGGGCGACCACGCTCGAGCAGGCGATCGAGCTGCACGGGGGCGAGGGCTCGGGCGCGCGCGACCGTTTCAAGGCGCTTCCGGCGGCCGACCGCGCGGCGCTCGTCGCCTTCCTTAAGTCTCTGTAAGAAACGGCCCCGGGCGGGGGCTTGAAGAAACCGGCGGGGAGCTATTAGCATCTCTCCGCCTATGCCCTTTCTGTCTCTCGACGGCGTCTCCAAGCGATTCGGTGGCGTGACGGCGGTCGACCATGTCTCCTTCGCGGTCGACCGCGGTCAGGTGGTGGGTTTTCTCGGTCCGAACGGGGCGGGCAAATCCACGACTATGCGCCTGATCACGCAGTACTACGAGCCTGACACCGGCACCATCAGCCTCGACGGGGCGCCGCTCGCCGACGCGGCGCGCGCAGCGAAGCGTCGCATCGGGTACCTCCCCGAGAACAACCCCCTGTACGAAGACATGCTGGTCCACGATTACCTCGCCTTCATCGCCGACCTGCGCGAGCTCGCGGGCCTGCCCCGCCGGCAGGCGCTGGACGCCGCCGTCACCGCGACGGGCATCGAAACCGTCTACTACCGGCCCATCGCCGAGCTGTCGAAGGGGTTCCGCCAGCGGGTCGGGCTCGCGCAGGCGATCTTGCATCGCCCCGACCTCCTCGTGCTCGACGAGCCGACCGAGGGCCTGGACCCGAACCAGCGCGTCGAGATCCGCCGCCTGATCGGAGCGCTCGGGAAGGACCGCACCGTCATCCTCTCGACCCACGTGCTCTCCGAAGTGCAGCAGACCTGCTCCCGGCTCCTGATCATCAGCGGGGGGAAGATCGTGGCCGACGGACCGGTGAACCAGCTGATCGCCCACGCGGCGGGAGCGATCGAAATCGCGGTCGAGGCCGCGGGGACGGGTGTCGCGGAGGCGCTCGGGCAGCTGCCCGGCGTTCGGCGGGTGACGCCGGCCCCGGTCGCGGCCGACGGGCGCGTTGCCGTCACGCTCACCGCCGATGGCTCGCGCGACCTGCGACCCGAGATCTTCGCGCTCGCCCAATCCCGCGGCTGGACGCTGTACGAGCTGCACCGGCAGGCCGGCACCCTGGAGGACCTGTTCCAGCAGCTCACGCAGGGGGGAGCCTGACGATGCGGGCGACGTGGACCATTGCACGGCGCGAGCTGAAGGCGCTGTTCGACCAGCCGACGGCCTACATCCTGCTGGTCGTCTTTACCGCCGTGAACGGCTTCCTCTGCTTCCGTCAGGTGGACCTCTACGGCGTCGCGTCGCTGCGCCCGATGTTCGACTTCCTGCCCTGGGTGCTCCTGTTCCTCGTGCCCGCGGTGACGATGCGCGCCCTCGCCGAGGATGCGCGCTCGGGTACGCTCGAGGTGGTGCTGGCACAGCCGATCAGCGAGCTGGAGCTGCTCGTCGGCAAGTACGTCGGCCAGGTGCTCTTCCTGTGGCTCGCGCTGGCCATCACGCTCGCCATCCCGCTCGGTCTCGCCCTCGGGACGGCGCCTCCGCTCGGCATCGTCATCGCGCAATATGTCGGTGCGGCCCTGTTGATTCTCGGGCTCGGCGGCGTTGGGATCTGGGCGTCGAGCGTCACGCGCAACCAGATCACCGCGTTCATTCTCGCCGTCACGGTGATGTTCGCGTTGATCCTCGTCGGGCTCGATCCCCTCATCGTGGGTCTCCCGCCCCAGCTCGGGGCGATCGCCGCGTCGCTCGGCGTGCTGTCGCACTTCTCGGGGCTAGGCCGCGGCGTGATCGACTTGCGCGACGCCGTCTACTTCGGCACGCTCGCCGCGCTGTTCCTCATCTTCGCCTACGTCGCGCTGCTCTCCCGCAAGCTCACGCCGCAGGGCGAGGCGCTCAAACGGCTGCGGCTGGGCACCGGGTTGCTTGCGGCAGCCATGATCGTCGTGAACCTGTTCGGGCGTCACATCGGCGGCCGGATCGATCTGACACCCGGGAATGCGTACACGCTGTCCCGCGCCACGCGACAGCTGCTCCGTACCCTCCCCGACCTCGTGACCATCAAGCTGTTCGCTTCGGCCGCGCTGCCGCCCGAAGTCGCCTTTTTGAAGCGCGACATCGACGACCTGTTGAGCGACTACCGCGCCGCCGGGCACGGCAAGGTGAAGCTCGTCATCGCGGACCCGTCGGCTGATAGCACCGCGCGGACGGAGGCGCGCACGCTCGGCATCCCACCCGTCCAGTTCAATGTGCTGGGGCAGGGCGAGCTGCAGGTGAAGGAGGGCTACCTGGGACTGGCGATCCGCTACGCCGACGGCGTAAAGACCATGCCGTTCGTGCAGCAGACCAACGACCTCGAGTACCGCCTCACGTCCGACATCCGGGCACTGACCCATCCAGAGCGGGCGGCCATCGCGTTCGGCGAGGTCAGCGATGCGGCCGCGATGCGCGGCCAGCGCGGCTTCGAAGCGCTGCGCGAGCAGCTCGGCCGCAATTACGACGTCCGCCCGTTCACGCTGACCGACAGCACGATAGCACCCGGCGCTCGGGTCCTCGCCGTCGCCGGCACGCCCGATTCGCTCAACCACGCCCAGGTCACTCGGCTGCGGGGGTTCCTCGACCGGGGGGGCAGTCTGCTCCTGATTGCAGGGGGAATGCAGCTGCAGCTTTCCCAACAGGGGCCGGCGTTCGCAGTGTCGCGGCAGGTCGGGTGGAACGAGCTGCTCAAACCGTTTGGCGTCTCGATCGCCTCCGACATGGTGTACGACCTGGCGTCCAACGTGCAGGTCGGGATCCCCGCGCAGTTCGGCCAAGTGCTCGTGCCCTATCCGTTCTGGCTCCGGGCGCTCAGCACGAAGGCCTCGCCCGTGAACGCCGATCTCGAAGCCGTGCTGCTGCCGTGGACGAGTCAGATCGACACCTCCCACGCCACACCCGGGACGGTGACGCCGCTGTTCGTCACGAGCCGCGCCGGCGGCGTGCAGGAGACGACGGCGTTCCTCGACCCCTCGCGGGCGTTCAGCCGCGACAGCTTGCGGCGGCGGGTCGTAGCGCTGCTCGCGAGCCCGCGCCCCTCCGATACGACCACGGGGCCCGCGCGCGGCCGCCTCGTGGTAGTGGGGAGCGCCGACTTCGCGAGCGACCGCTACGCGCGCAACTCTCCCGAGAACCTCGTGTTCGTCGAGAACGCGATCGATTGGCTCGCCCAGGACGACGCGCTGATCGGCATCCGCTCCAAGAACCGCGCCCCGCCGCCGCTCGTGTTCACGAGCGCCACCACGCGCAGCGCGGTCAAGTACGGCAACGTCATCGGCGTGCCCGTGCTGCTGGTGCTGGCGGGCGTTCTTCGCCTGTGGCGGCGCCGGCGGACGACGCGGCGAATCTACAGACCGCTCGCCGAAACGACCCCGAACGCGGCGTAGGCCATGAGTTCCAAGCATCTCAAGCTCATTGCGATTACGCTCGCCGTGCTGCTCCTCCTCTGGGGCGGCAGCGAGCTGTTGTCGCGCGGCTCAGATTCGGTAACGGGATCGGTCAAACTGCCCGCGCTCTCGCAGACGGACGTGGACACCATCTCCGTCGTCAAGGGACCGGACTCGATCGTGCTCACGAAGCAGTCACCCACGGCGTGGAGCGTGAACGGGCACCGCGCCGCGGGCGATGCACTGAAGGCCCTGTTTCAGGCGCTGGCGGACACCACGCGCCCCGAGCTCGTCGCCCAGGAGCCTGCGTCGTTCGCACGTCTCGGCGTGGACAGCGCGGCCGGTCGATGGCTGCGTCTCTCCCGGGCCGGGAAGCCGCTGCTCGAGCTCATCATCGGAGCGCGTGGAACGGACTTCCACAGCGCCTACCTCCGCCGCCCGGACGATACCCACGTCTATCTCTGGCGCGGCCGCCTTGCGTCCGCCGTGGATCTCCCCGTCGACGGGTGGCGGGACAAACGCATCGCCGCGCTCGAGCCCGACAGCATCGTGGCGCTGGACGTCGTGCGCGGGAAGGACCGCTATGGCTTGAAGCGTGCCGGCAAGCGCTGGACGTTGAACGGCCAGGCAACCGACTCCGCCGCTGCGGCCCGCTACCTCGAGCGCCTGAAGACCATCACCGCAGCGGGCTTCGCGGCGCCCGCCACCGTCGACTCGGCCAAGGCGCGCGCGGTTCGGCGCCTCACCGTGCGCGGCGCCCGCGGCGTGCTCCTCGCGCTGGCGTTCGATTCGACGGCCTCGGCCTTCCTGGTGCATCACCTCGCCGGTGTGGGAGGCGAAGGCGCCACGGTGTACCGCATGAACTCTTGGGATGTGGATGGCGTCACGCCGGTGAGTCGTTCGCTCAAGAAGTAACCCCTTGGCTTCGCGCAGGTTGCCGTCTATTTTGTAGGGCTCACATGGCGGACCTCTCGCTCTCGCGGAGCCAGCTGTTGCTCCTCGCCGGGACGGCCAACCGGCCCCTCGCCGAGGAGATGGCCGAGCACTTGGGGCAGCCGCTATGCGCGGTGACGATCCGCCGGTTCGCCGACGGTGAGATTTTCGTCAAGATCGACGAGAACGTGCGCGGCCGGGACGTGTTCATCATCCAGCCGACCAACGCGCCCGCCGAGAACTGGATCGAGCTGCTCTTCCTGATCGACGCGGCGCGGCGGGCGAGCGCCGCACGGATAACGGCGGTGTTGCCATACTTCGGCTATGCGCGGCAGGACCGCAAGGACCAGCCGCGCGTCGCGATCAGCGCGAAGCTCATGGCGAACCTGGTGAGTCACGCCGGGGCCGACCGCGTACTGGGGATGGACTTCCATTCCCACCAGCTGCAGGGGTTTTTCGACATCCCGGTGGACCACCTGTACGCGGCACCGGTGTTCGTGAGCCACTTCCGCCAGAAGCAGCTCTACGATCCGGTGGTGGTGGCGCCGGACGTCGGTCGGGCGAAGACGGCGCGGGGCTTCGCGAAGCGGCTGAACGCCTCGCTCGCCATCATCGACAAGCGGCGCCCGTCGGCGAACGTGGCCGAGGTCGTCAACGTCGTGGGTGACGTAGAGAATAAGGACTGCCTCATCCCCGATGACATGATCGACACGGCGGGGACGATCACCGAAGCGGCGGGTGCGCTCAAGCGGCTCGGGGCGCGCCAGATCTACGCATTCGCGACGCACGCGCTCCTGTCGGGTCCGGCGGTGGAGCGGCTGCGCGCCTCACCGATTGACGAGGTCGCGGTGACGAACACGATCCGCATCCCCGACGAGCGGATGTTCGACAAGCTGAAAGTGTTGTCGATCGCCGGATTGATGGCCAAGGCGATCGGCTACGAGCACTCGAACCAGTCGGTGAGCGCGCTCTTCGACTGACTTGCGGCTTACGGCTTACGACTGAGGACTGACGAATGGCCCAGACCGTTTCTCTCTCCGCGAGCCCGCGCCAGGCGACTGGCAAGGGCGCCGCGCGGCAAGCGCGCTTCCACGGCAAGGTCCCGGCGGTGATCTACGGCCACGGGCGCGACACCCAGCCCCTCGAGCTCGAGGCCAAGGCGCTCGAGAAGGCGCTGCAGGGGGTCGAGCCCGCGAGCACGATCATCGAGCTCGCGGTGGACGGCAAGACGGTGAAGACACTGATTCGCGAGATCCAGCGCCACCCCATCCGGCCCGACATCATTCACGTGGATTTCTACGAGATCCATGCGACGGAGAAGGTCAAGCTCAAGGTGCCGGTGCACCTCGTGGGGAACCCGGACGGCGTGCGGAATGCCGGCGGCGTGCTCGACCAGGTGACGCGCGAGGTAGAGATCGAGGTGCTCCCGGAGAACATCCCGGATCGCGTCGAGCTCGACGTGAACGCGCTCAAGATCGGCGACTCGCTGCACGTACGCGACCTGAGTATCCCGAACGCCAAGATCCTCACTGAGGCGGACCTCACGATCGCGACGGTGGTGCCGCCGCGCGCCGAGGAAGTGGCGGCGCCGAGCCCCGAAGCAGCGACCGAGGTGGCCGAGCCCGAGCTCATCCGTAAGGTCCGGGAGGGTGAAGAGGAAGAGGGCGAAGCGGCGGCCGAAGGCGGGGCGCCCGCCAAGCCCGAGGCCAAGAGCGGCGCCGCGCCACCCAAGGGGGAGAAGACCGAGAAGGCCGAGAAGCCCAAGGGCGGCAAAGAGAGCTGACGTTTGCGCGCCGTCGTCGGCCTCGGCAACCCGGGGCCCGAGTACGCGGCGACGCGTCACAATGCGGGCTTCTGGTTGGCCGATGCGGTCGTCGCGCGGTGGGGCTTTCCCCCGTTCCGCCGTGGCGAGCGCGCCCGCGTCACCGAAGGTGAAGTGGACGGCGTGCCCGTCCGCGTGCTCAAGCCCACCACCTACATGAACGCGAGCGGCGCGGCCCTCGCGTCGCTCCGCGCCGATCCGGCCTTCGACCCGGGTCGGGGGCTGCTCATCCTGGTGGACGACTTCGCGATCCCGGCCGGCACATTCCGGCTGCGCGGCGAAGGCTCCGCGGGCGGCCACAACGGCCTGAAGAGCATCGAGAGCGCCCTCTTGTCCCAGCAGTATGCGCGCCTCCGGATCGGCGTGGGCCCCTTGCCCGAAGGGGTGAGCGACTGGTCGGAATACGTGCTTGCGCCGTTCACCCCCGAGCAGCGGGAGCAGGTGGAGGCCATCATGCCGCAGCTCGTGGACGCCGTGACCAAGTGGGTGAAGGAAGGGCCGAGCTAAGTGCTGCGCCTCGGCATCGTCGGTCTCCCGAACGTCGGGAAATCCACGCTCTTCAACGCCCTCACCTCCTCCAAAGCGGCCGCCGCGGAGAACTACCCCTTCTGCACCGTCGAGCCCAACGTCGGCGTGGTCCTAGTGCCCGATCCGCGCCTCGAGCGCCTGAATCAGCTCGTCCAGCCCAAGAAAAAAGTCCCGGCGGTGGTCGAGTTCGTGGACATCGCGGGCCTCGTCCAGGGCGCGTCTCAGGGGGAGGGGCTCGGCAACCAGTTCCTCTCACACATCCGCGAAGTCGACGCGGTCGTGCACGTGATCCGCTGCTTCGACGACCCCGACGTGGTGCACGTGATGGGGCCGGTGGACCCCGTGCGCGATCACGACGTGATCACGAGCGAACTGGCGCTCGCCGACCTGGCGGTGGTGGAGCGGCGCCTCGAGAAGACGCGGAAGACCGCCCGTGCGGGCGACAAGGACGCCCAGGCCGAGCTGGTGGTGCTCGAGCGCGTGGTCGCGGAGCTCGACGCGGGGCGCGGCGCGCGGGAAGCCGGTGAGAGCGAGGACGCGGTGAAGTTCCTGCGACAGCTCGGGCTGCTCACCGCGAAGCCTATCCTGTACGCCGCGAACGTGAACGAGGACGATCTCGCCCGGGACGGTGGAAAATGGCTCGAGCAGCTCCGCGCGGCGGTGCAGGCGCATCACGAGGAGGCCGAGATCGTCCTCTTCTCCGCCAAGTTCGAGGCGGAGCTGGGCGAGCTGTCCGGGGACGAACGGACGGAGTACCTCGCGAGCGCCGGCGTCAGCGAGCCGGGGCTTGACCGCCTGATCCACGCCGGCCACCGGCTGCTCGGCCTGCAAACGTTCTTCACGGTGGGCGAGAACGAGGTGCGCGCCTGGACCATGCACTGCGGCGGCACCGCGTTCGATGCCGCGGGCGAGATCCATTCGGATTTCCAGCGCGGCTTCATCCGCGCCGAGACCGTGTCGTTCGCCGACTTCGCACGGGTGGGGTCGTACAAGGTGGCGCGGGAGCAGGGCCTGGTGCGGAGCGAGGGGCGGGACTATGTGGTGCAGGACGGGGATATTCTGCTGTTTCGGTTCAACGTCTAGTAGCGGCTCCACAGCAGCAGGGAGCCGCAGTCACGGCCAAAGGTGGTCTGAAACTCTAGGGGCACTTCGACCCCGTGCTTGTACACCTCGACACCCGCGAGCTCGTTCACCCATATCATCTCGAGCTCATCGGCAGGCAGCCGCATGCCGTCGAGGTAAAGCGACATCACACATGGGCGCACGACCCCCCCACTGAGGGGCACGCAGTACCCGCGGCCACACTGGACTCGCACTCCCGACTCACTCAACAGTGTTCGCAACGAGAGGCCGCGGCGGCGATCGAGATCCGCCAGCGTGTAGAACCGGCCGAACCCCCACTTCTTGCGGTCGTAGAACCCGGCCAAGCTGCGGTCAGCGCGCCAGCTCCTCGCCTCGACGACGATCGGACTCAACTCCACCGCGGCGATATCGAGCAGCACCGACAACGTGACGGTCTTCCCGCGCTTGAGGTCGATCTCCTGCTCGTAGGACAGGCTGTCACCATAGACAATGCGGACCGTGTGCCGCCCGCCCGGAAGCCCGACGAGCGTGAACGACCCGGCCGAATCGCTGACGTCGAAGACCCGGCTTCCCCGCACTGCGACCATCACGCCTGAGATCGGAAGGCCATTGATGGAAGAGCGCACCGTGCCCGCGAGCTGGGCAGTCGTGTCGCGCTGGGCATGAGCAGCGGTGACGAGCATGGCGAGGAACAGCAAATACGTGAACCGTGCGCGCTCCATAGACCCGCGCTTCGGATTGACCCGCGCTTCGTACGGAAGGACGCTGTAATCTAAACGCGCGGCATGACGTCGATGGTAACGCCGGCGGGGCGCGGGGCGCCAGGGAGCCTAGTCCTGACCTTCCGCTGCCGCCGCTCCCGCATGCACCCGATTGCCGCGCCGCTGCGGCGGCGATGCTGCGGGCTGGCCGTCCGGGTCGGACAAACGAACCTGCTGCTGCTCCATGTCGCGGCTGAGCCACACGACGCGGTTGCCGCACATGATCGCGTCCACCGGATACGGCTGCCGCGCGAACGAGTGGGCGTCGGAGGTTGCCACCTGGGTCCCCGGGAAGTAGTACCAGCACCGCTGGCCATCCGGGTGACTGTGGATCATGCCGACCGTGCCCGCCCACCCCGCGTCCTCACAGGTCTGCTCCGGCACGACGCGCGTGGCGGTGGAGTGCCCGGGCTCCACGTCCGCGGGCGCGATCCGTCGCACGATCACGGCGTTGCCGTGGATCTCCCCGATCATGCAGCCCATGAACTCGGTGGGGTAGGAGTGGTACTGGAGCGCGAGGTAGCGACGCGCCTGGTCGGACAGGATGAGGGCGCGCGCGTGCGAGCCGGCGCGATTTGACGCCGCTTCCGTGAGACCGGCCGGCTCCGGCTGGAGCGCCAGCAGGACCATCAGTCCCGCCGCCGCCACCAGACTGCGCGTCGTGAGAAGCCAAGTACGCCGAACCTGCATCCGACCTTCCTTCCCAAGCCCCCGGTCTCGATCGCCGGGCCCATCGGTCCGTCACCCTCTCGAAGCGCAAGACCAGTGCCAACCCCCACCTCTCCACAAGGATGATTGGCCGGCACATCAGGTTGCGTGACGCCCGTCACGCTGCCGTCAAGCGCGCATCAATGCCGGGCGTTCCGCGAGGCGAGATGGTGTGAGGGGGGTCACGCTTGGTGCGTGCACCGGTCTTCCCCCTCCCACGGGGTCGATCTATCTTTCGCGCCTCACAATCCCCCTACTCGGCGCCGCACCTGCGCCGGGTCGCCTACGACCAAAGGGAGGTGGCATGGCTCGTCGCTACGAGACCGTCTACATCTTCGATCCTGCGCTGGAAGAGCCGGCGATCACGGAACGGCTGGAGCGGTTTCACGCGCTCCTGACCAAGGACGCCAAAGGCTCGATCACGAACGTCGCCCACTGGGGCAAACGCACCCTCTCCTACCCGATCAAGAAGAAGGACACGGGCTACTACGTGGTCGCCCAGTTCGAGACCGCGGCCGAGCTCTTGCCGGAGTACGAGCGCGCCGTGAAGCTCGAAGAGGGGGTGGTGCGATTCCTGGTCGTCGTGTCGGAAGGCCTGCCGGCGAAGCCCGAGCCCGCGCCCGCCGTGATCGCCGCCGACGTGGTGGTGGACGAGATCGAGGAGGATGAAGCGTGAGACGGCCTGCGAAGACGTGCCCCGTGTGCGAGTCCGGGGTCCGGGTGCTCGACTACAAGGACGATCGCACGCTCGGCCGTTTTCTCACCGAGCGCGGCAAGATTCTCCCGAGCCGGTTGTCGGGGATGTGCGCGCGACATCAGCGCCAGCTCGCCACCGCGATCAAGCGGGCGCGCCAGCTGGCCCTGCTGCCGTACATCAAGGGGTACGGCGGCTGAGTCGCTGGCGCCTCGCGGCCGGCGTGCTGCTGTTCGCGGCCCTGGCGCCGGTCAGTCTGGTGGCGCTGCCGTTGGCCGCGCTCCTCGTCGCCGCGCAGCCCGGCACGCGCGGCGAGTGGCTGGCGGTGGCGCTCGCGGGAGGCGCCGGCGTGGCGCTCCTGGCCGCTCCGGGGCACGGCGTGTTCGACGCGCTGAGTCGCACCTGGATCGTGCTGGTGACCGTGGCGTTCGCCGCCGGCGCGAAGCTGCGCCCAGGGGGCTTCTGGCCGCTCGCCCTGCGAGCCTGCCTCTACGCCGCCGCGGGCGTCACAGTGCTGGTGGCTCGCACCAAGGCGGGGCCGGCGCTCTGGACGGAAGTGCAGTGGGAGGCGACGCGCGACGCGAGCCGGGCCGTGCGGTACGCCGTCGAGGTCGCGCCCGGTCTGTATCCGGCGTTCGAGCCTGCCGTGCGCCTGCTCGCCGCATGGCCGCTCTGGCTCGTGGTCGAGAGCCTGGCGGGGCTGGCGCTGGCCTGGCGTGGCCACGCCTTGATCGCGCGCACGCCGTTCTCCGCGGCCGGTCTGAACCATTGAGAGGAACGACGGATTATGGAAGTGATCCTGCGAGAAGACGTGCAGCATCTTGGCGCGGCGGGCGACGTGGTCAAAGTAAAGGACGGCTACGCGCGCAATTACCTGCTGCCGAAGGGCCTCGCCTACCCGGCGACCGACGCCAACAAGAAGAAGATCGCCTACGAAGCGGAGCGCATCGCCAAGCAGCGCGCGGCGGAGAAGGGCGCCGCCGAGACGGAGGCGACCCGCATCGCGGACGTCCACCTCACCTTCACGGTGAAAGTGGGTGAAGAGGAGAAGCTGTACGGCTCGGTCACGGCGAGCGACGTTCAGCGCAAGCTCGAGGAGCTCGGGATCCGCGTCGACAAGCGCCGGGTGGACCTTCCCGAGCCGATCCGGGAGCTGGGCGAGTTCCGGGTCGGGATCAAGTTGCATCCGGACGTGCGCCCCGAGATCCAGGTGAGCGTGGTGAAGGAATAGCGGCCCCGGGAGGACGGAACAAACGCGTGACAGACGCGCTATGACTAGCAGACGAAGCGGGCGCCCGGCGGGGCGTGGGGGAGAGGGGGGGGACGCGCTGGCGGCTCTCCGACTGGTGACGGCCGCGCTCGCCGACCGCAAGGCGATCGACCCGACGGTGCTCGATCTGCGGGGACTGACGACCGCGGCGGACTACTTCGTCATCGTGTCGGGCACGTCGGATGCCCACGTGCGGGGCATGGCGGAGCACCTCATGGAAGCGCTGGCGCCGCGCGGTGTCGTGCCGCATCATGTCGAGGGGCTCACACAGGGTCGATGGGTGCTCTTGGACTACGTGGATTTCGTGGTGCACGTCTTTCATCCGGAATTGCGGGAGTTCTACCAGCTCGAGCGCCTGTGGGGCGATGCACCGGTGCTCGCGGCGGGTGCCCCAGAGAGCGGGTCGAAAGGATGATCCTCATGCGACGGATCGGTGGGATCGCGGCGGCGCTCGCGCTGTTCGGCGCGGTGCCGCTCGCAGCGCAGTATTTCGGGCAGAACAAGGTCCAGTACCAGGCCTTCGATTTCCGGATCATCCAGACCGAGCACTTCGAGCTCTACTACTATCCGGCCGAGCGGACCGCGGCGTTGGACGCCGCGCGCATGGCCGAGCGGTGGTACGCCCGCCTGTCCCGCATCCTGCACCACCAGTTCCAGGGCCGGAAGCCGATCATCTTGTACGCGTCCCAATCGGACTTCCAGCAGACGAACACCAGCGGTGGGGAGGAGGTGCCGGAGGGGGTGGTCGCGTTCACGGAGCCGTTCAAGCACCGGATGGTCATTCCCTTCACCGGGTCCTACGCGGACTTCGAGCATGTGATGGGGCATGAAATGGTGCATCAGTTCCAGTTCGACGTGTTCAGCCGCGGCCGCATTGGTGGCGTCCAAACGTTGGTGAACGTCAACCCACCCCTCTGGTTCATGGAGGGAATGGCGGAATACCTCTCGCTGGGGCCGATCGACAACCACACCGGCATGTGGCTGCGGGACGCCTCGCTGGAAGGCCACTTGCCGACCCTGCCGCAGCTGACCTACGGGCAAGTGTTCCCCTACTACTTCGGGCACGCGATCTGGGCCTTTATCGGGGAGAAATGGGGCGACGAAGCGATCGGGCAGATCCTCCAGGCGTCGGTGTCGGGCGGCGTCGAGGGCAGCTTCAAGCGCACGCTCGGCGTCACGCTCGACGACCTCGTAAGCGAGTGGCGCGACGCGGTGCAGACGACCTACCTGCCCCAGCTCGCCGACCACTACCGCGCCCGGCGGATCGCGCAACCGCTGCTCACCCAGAAGCGCTCCGAAGGCACGCTGCACCTCGCGCCGGCGCTCACCCCGGACGGGCGCCAGATTGCGTATTTCAGCGAGAAGAACTCGTTCTTCGTCGACCTCTATCTCGCCGACGCGGAGACGGGTAAGGTCCTTCGGCGCCTGGTGAAATCCACATTCTCGAGCAACTACGAGAGCCTGCGCTTCATCAACTCCGCGGGCTCGTTCTCGCCCGATGGGCGCTACTTCGCGATCGCCGCGAAGCGCAAGGACCGCGACGATCTCGTGATTCTCGACGTGAAGAAGGATGAAGAGGCGCGCCGCATCCCCCTCCCGTTGAACGGGCTCACCACGCCGTCGTGGTCGCCCGACGGGAAGCAGCTCGTGTTCACCGGATACGACGGGGGCGTCACGGACCTGTTCGTCGTGGGCGCCGACGGCAAGAACCTGCACCGGCTCACGAACGACAAATACGCCGACCTGCAGCCATCCTGGGGGCCTGACGGGAAGACGATCGCGTTCGCCACCGACCGCGGAGCCGCGACCGACTTCGGCACGCTCACGTTCGGCAACCTGCGGATCGCCCTGTTCCACCTCGACCGGGGCACCATCGACGTGCTCGGACACATGGACCAGGGGAAGAACATCAACCCCGCCTGGGCTCCCGACGGCCGCTCGCTGGCGTTCGTGTCTGACCGTAGCGGGATCAGCAACATCTTCCTGTACGACTTCGGCGACGCCAACATCTACCAGCTCACCGATATGTACACGGGCGTCTCCGGTATCACGCCCTTCTCGCCGTGCCTCTCCTGGGCGCACGAAGCGGATCGCCTCGCCTTCGCCTACTATGAAGAAGACGAGTATAACGTGTACGCCGTGGACAATCCGCGCTCGCTCAAGCGGAAACCGTACCAGGCCCCCGCGGTGCCCCCGGAGACGTCGCTGCTCGCTGCCGAGCGCCGCGCGCTCGCCGGACCGACGCCGGTCGCGGCGGCGGCGGCGCCGCCCGCCGACCCGGGGCCCCGCGCCGGCACGTCGACGTATCGCTCGCCTGCCGGGTTCCGGGCGTCCGGCACCACGCCGCAAACATCCGATACCGGCGCGGCGCCGGCGCCCGTCTCGGTGAAGAGCCTCATCGATTCATCGCCCGCGCTGCCGGACACGAGCGAGTTCACGTTCAAGGCCTATCACACCCGCTTCACCCCGGACTACGTGGCGCGGCCGACCATCGGTTACGAGCGGGATAACTTCGGCCGCGGCTTCTTCGGCGGCACGGCGATCTCGCTGTCGGACATCCTCGGCAACCACACGATGGTGTTCTCGGGCTCGGTGAACGGCCGGCTGAGCGAAGCCCAGGTACTCGCCGCTTACATCAACCAGGCGCACCGCCTGAACTGGGCGTTCGGCGGCTCGCAGCAGCCGCTGTACTTCTACGTGCCGGCCCAGGTCCAGCAGGTCGCCACGGACACGTTCATCGTCACGCAGCAGATCGAGCGCTTCGTAATCCGCGACGTGTTCGCGCAGAGCTTCTATCCGTTCAGCCGCTTTACGCGGGTGGAGTTCGGCGGGCATTTCTCGAACATCAGTCAGGCGCTCCTGAAGCAGCGCCTCGCGGTGGCGCACGACCCTGTTAGCAACACCAACTACGTGTTCGACGCCGCCTCCCCCGAGACGGTGCATGGACCGTCCATCAGCTACTACGGTCCGCAGGTCGCGCTAGCGCACGACAATTCCCTGTTCGGGTGGGTGGGTCCGTTCGCCGGGTCCCGCTGGCGCTTCGAGGTATCGCCCACCTTCGGCTCGTGGCGGTTCACCCAGGGGCTGGCCGACTGGCGACGCTATTTCTTCGCCCGCCCGTTCACGCTCGCCGTCCGCGGCATCTTCTTCGGCCGCTACGGGCGGGACGCCGACCTGTTCCCCCAGTTTCTCGGGACCACCGAGCTGATCCGCGGCTACACGGCGGGCTCTCTCTTCAACAACGAGTGCGTCACGGAGCCTACGATCAGCACCGGACAGACGGGGTGCCCCCAGCTCGACCAACTCATCGGCTCACGGATGGCCGCAGCGAACGTCGAGCTGCGCTTCCCGCTCACCCGCAGTCTGGTACTCGGGTTCCTGCCGGTGGGACTGCCACCGATCGAGGGCGCCCTGTTTTACGACGCGGGACTCGCGTGGGACTCCCACTCGATCATCAAGTGGCAGCGCGACGCCAACGACTCCCCCGAAAACGTGCGGATACCGCTGCGCAGCTGGGGCGGCTCGATCCGGATGAACTTCCTCGGCTTCGTAGTGCTACGGTTCGACTACACCAAGCCGCTCTCCCGGCCACATAACAACCCCTACTGGACCGTGAGCCTCGGCCCAACGTTCTAACTCCGCATCGCTAAACCACTTGTCCTGGCCTCGCCGGTTGCCTATCTTGTCCGGCGAGGCCATTTGCGCACTCGCTACCTCCTCTTCACCAGCCTGGCGCTCTGGGGCTGCCGGTCCCGGGCGCCCGCCGCACCCTCGTCGCAACCGCCTGCCAAGCAAGCGGTTAGTCGGGCCGCCGCCGGAGCCGCCCGCACCGCCGGCGTCGCCATACGCATCCCAACGAAGGGGGGGGCACCCCGGGTATACCGCCTCCCCACAATGGCGGAGATCCCCACCGCGATTCGCGGCAAACTCCCTCCAGTCACCCGGGTGATCGGCCTCGACACCGAGGCGGAGTTCCTCTACGTCACGACCGCCACGAAGGACACGAGCGCCAAGAAGAAGGGTCCGCGTGCCAAGAAAGACACGAGCGCCACGAGCCCGAAGAGCGACGTCCTCGCGCTCGATCTCGGCAGTGCCCGAGTCGACACCGTGGCCTCGGGCATCGAGCAGGCGACGCTCGGTCCGGATGGCACCCTCTATACCGTCGACGCGAAGCGCCGGGTCGTGACGCTCGCACGGCGCGTGCGGGTTGCTTGGCCGCAGCCCTTGCCGGGCGTGCCGCTGCAGCTGTTCGGCGCCGCCGACCAGCGCCTCGTCGTGGCCGACCCACCGGCGCTCATCACCGCCGCCGCCGACCAACCGCCCACCAGTCGGCCGCTGCCGGCCGGAAGCGACGTGGCGGCGACCCGCTGGGGCGACCTGGTCGGCGTGGCCGCCGACTCAGGGATCGTCCTCATCGATCCGCTCGGCCGCCGCGACGCGGCCTTCGTCCCGCTTGCCGATCATCCGCGCGCGCTGGTGTTCTCTCCGTCGGGCCATCGCATCTACGTCGCCCGACGCACCGAGCCCGGCCTGGCGGCGATCGACCGCTACGACCACGAGGAGATCGACGGCATCGCGCTCCCGTTGCCCGCGGCAACCATCCGGCTCGACCCGCTCGGACGCTGGTTGTTGGCCAAGCCGGCCGCGGGAGACTCCGTATTCGTGGTGGACCTCCCGGTGAAACGGCTGGTCGGGACGCTGGCGAGTGCGTGGCGTACGGATCTGCCCGACATCGCCCCGGACGGCGCGCTGCTCGTGCGCCAGGGAGACGACGTGGTCGCGTACCGGCCCGACTCGCTCGCGGCCACGGGACGCGTGAAAGGCGGCGGGGCGGACCTGTGGATGCTCACCGGGTGGCTGCCCCGCGGCGCGTATCGCGGCGCGTTCGGAGACGCGGGCGCGCAGCCCGACCAGGGTGTGGCCTCCGATACGGCGGGACCCGAGGGACCGATGTACGTGCAAGTATCGACATCGCAGAACGAGGCCTGGTCGTCGGAGATGGCGCAGCAGCTCACCCGCGCGGGGCTCGCGGCGCGCGTGCTCCAGCCCCGCAATCCCGACGACGGCTACCGTGTGGTGCTCGGGCCCTACCCCACGCGGGCGCAGGCCGAGGGCATCGGCCGCAAGCTCGGCCGGCCGTTCTGGATCTACCAGCCGACGCCGTGACCGTCCGCCCCCTGCCACGCTCGCGCCTCGACGCGCTGGTGCCGTCGCTGGTCACCGGACAGGCGCTCGTCGCGCTGGTGCCGGCGACGGGGGACTTGAAGTGGGCTGCGGGCGCCGCGTGGGACGTGGCCCGGGCCGCGGCGCTCGCCGACCGGCGGATCGCGCTCGTGGACCTGTGGCTCGAGCACCCGACGCTGCACGAGACCGTCGGCCTCGTGCCCACCGAGGGGATCGTGGACGCGTTCGAGTACGATGTGTCGCTCACCAAGGCGGCGCACGAGGTCGACCGCGTGTTCTTCATCGCCGCGGGCACGGTGACGGCGCACGCGGGCGACCTGTTCGCGAACCCCCGCTGGAAGAAGCTGCACGGCGGCTTCCGGGTCGAGGACGCGCTGCTGCTCCTGTATCTCTCCGCGGGCGCGCTCGCCCGGCTCTCGACGGTCCCGGACGGATTGATCGTGCTCTCGCCCGACGGCTACGAGCCCGAGTCGTCGATCGGCCAGGGGATCACGGCGGTGATGGAGCGCGGCGTCCCGCTGCTGGGCGTGGTGCGCGAGCGCTGGACGCCGGCGGCGGCGCCGGACCCGCGATCGGTCGCGCCCCCGCCGGGACGGATCTCGGCCTCGGTACGGCGCCCGTCGCATCGGCTGGCCCGCCCGGTGATCGTGGCCGCGACGCTGGCGGCGGGCACCGCCGGCGGCTGGGCGCTGCTCGCCCGCGGAGCCGAGCAGCGCCGGGCTCCCGCTCCAGTCCCCGTCCCCGCGGCGCCCGTGCGCGCACGACCGGTCGCCGCCGCGCCGGCCCCCCCCCGGGTCGATTCGCTCGCTTGGACCGTGCAGCTCGCCGCATACGCGAGACTCGACAAGGCGCTCGCCCTCGCGGACCGCCTGGCGGCGGACGGCGTCACCCCCTTCGTGACGCCGGTCGCGCTGGACGGCCGCGGGGCCGGGGGGGGAGGCAGCTCGGTGTGGTATCGCGTGCTCGCCGGCGCGTTCCCGACGCGTGACTCCGCCGTCGGCGCCCGCGCCGGGATGTGGAAGCATGGTCTCGCCGCCCGCGGCCAGGGCGATGTGCTGCGCGCTCCGTATTCCTTCTTGCTGAGCGATCGAGCGCCCGCAGCCAGCCGCCTGCGGGCGCGCGGCATTCCGGCCGTGCCCTGGGGGGGGGGGACGGGGTCGCGTCTGTTGGCCGGCGCGTTCGAAACGCCCGAGCAGGCCAGCCTCCTCGAAGCGCGGCTCAAGCGGGCCGGCGTTCAGGCCGCTCTCGTCACCCGGATGCGGGGGGGCACCACTCCATGAGACTGACCCGGCTCGAGCTGTCGGGCTTCAAGTCGTTCGCGGGCGCGGTCGAGCTGCCGTTCGAGGCGGGAGTCACCGCCATCGTGGGGCCGAACGGCTGCGGCAAGTCCAACATCTCCGATGCCGTCCGCTGGGTCCTGGGGGAGCAGTCTCCGCGCTTGCTGCGCGGCGGCAAGATGGAAGACGTCATCTTTCAGGGCTCGACCGGGCGCCGCCCGGTGAACGTGGCGGAAGTGTCACTGGTGTTCGACAACTCGGACGGCACCCTCCCGATCGCGTACCAGGAAGTCCTGGTCACGCGCCGGCTCTCCCGCTCGGGGCAGAGCGAGTACCTGCTCAATCGCTCGGCGGTGCGACTGCGGGACATCCAGGACCTGCTGCGCGGCACCGGCCTGGGCGCCGACGCCGCCGTAGTGATGGAGGCGAGGATGATCGAGGCGCTGCTCTCCGAGAAGGCCGAAGAGCGGCGCGCCCTGTTCGAAGAGGCGGCCGGGATCGGGCTATACCGCGATCGCAAGACGAGCACCGAGCGGCGGCTCGAAGAGACGGCGGCGGATCTCGCCCGGCTCGAAGACCTGGTCAGCGAGGTGCAGACGCAGGTGCGCAGCCTGGCGCGCCAGCGCGGCAAGGCGGAGCGCTACGGCAAGATGATCGAGGAGCGCTTCGGCATAAGCGGAGCAGGAACGGGAGGCAAGGGTGCAGGCGCGGCACACGGCCGAGGCGCGTCGCACGGAGGTGGAGCGCCGCCTCGCCGACGCGCAGCTCGAGACGGGGCGGCTGGAAGGCGACCTGGCGCTCGCCGCCGAGCGGCTGCGCAATGCCGGCCAGCGGCGCGCCACGGCGGGGCAGCGGCGCGAGCAGGAGGAAGCGCGCGCCCTCCAGGCGGAGCGCGAGCGGGCCGCGGCCGCCGCCGAGCGCGACGCGGCGGAGCGCGACCTCGCGTCGGTCGGGCAGGAGCTGGCGGGCCGCACGGCACTCGAGCAGGAGGCGCGTGACGGTCTGCTGGCGCAGCGCGCGGCGGTGCGCGAGCTCGAGGAGGACCTGCAGCGGCGGGCGGAGGGTTCCCGAGCCCTCGAAGGCGAGCGGGCAGCGCTCGAGCGGGAGCGGGCAGAGCTGGGACAACAGCTCGCGGACGCGTCCCAGGAGCGGGCCCGGCGCGCGGAGACCGAGTGGGCGGCGACGGCCACCGTGGGCACGCGGGCGCAGGAGGCGGCGGGGCTGGCGCGCGCCGCGGGGCAGGCGGCGGCCGGTCTGGAGCAGGCGCGCAGGCGCGTGGCCGAGCTCAAGGAGCAAGAGACGCACG
>WNGA01001169.1_pt1 | contig 40379 bp, 41 predicted proteins | sample 5400061 | NCBI WGS metagenome assembly WNGA01 (sample SAMN13153366, study PRJNA577476) | soil metagenome | isolation source: 100 cm soil or saprolite under grassland replicate 2 | place: USA:California | collected 2016-06-15 | reverse complement strand
TAGCACGTCGAGCATCGTGTTCTACGCGTACACGCAGCCGAGTCGCGCGATCATCGGTGCGCTGGCCGAGCTTGGCATACCGTGTTATCCAACGCCGGTGCGCGCCGCGCGGGCGCTGGCCGGCGCGGCCTGGTATCGCGAGTTTCTGGATCGCGTCCATGGGGAGGTGGTGGCGGCATGAGCTCGAGAGAACTCCTGTACGAGGTCCGACCTGATGGCGTGGCGGTGATCACGCTCAACCGGCCCGAGAAGCTCAACGCGTTCACCCGCGAGATGATCGACCTGTGGGTGGAAGCGCTCGAAGATGCGCGCGCCAACGACGCTGTGCGCGTCGTTGTGGTGACTGGCGCTGGCCGAGCGTTCTGCTCGGGTGGCGACGTCGGCGGCATGAACGAGCAACCGACCGATCAGACCGGGCTCCAACACAAGCAGTGGCTGGAAGTGATCCATCGCGTACCGCTGACGTTGGAAACGCTGGACAAACCCGTCGTCGCCGCGATGAATGGTGTCGCGGTCGGCGCCGGGCTCGACATGGCGCTGATGTGCGACCTGCGCTACGCCGCCGCCGGCACGCGCTTTTCCGAAGGCTACGTAAAAGTTGGGCTGATCCCGGGCGATGGCGGCACGTACTTCCTGCCGCGGCTGATCGGGACTGCCCGCGCGCTCGAGTTGCTGTGGACCGGCGATTTCGTGTCCGCCGAGGACGCCGAACGCATCGGGCTGGTGAATCGCGTCGTGCCCGCGCAGGAGCTGATGGACACCGTGCTGGAGCTCGCGGCCCGGCTCGCCAGCGGCCCGAGCGTTGCGTTGCGCATGATCAAGCGCGCCGTCTATCAGGGATCGCGGATGGACCTGCGCAGCCACCTGGACTTGATTACGTCACACATGGCGATCATTCGCCAGACCGCTGACCACCGCGAGGGCGCCCGTGCCTTCGTGGAGAAGCGCCCGCCGCGCTTCGTCGGGCACTGAGGCCGCTATGGAGCTCACCGAACAGCAGGTCGCGATCAAGCGCATGGTCGCGGATTTCGCTCGCGCCGAGCTGGTGAAGCAGGCATTCAAGCCAGAGAGCGAAGACGAGTACCGCGCCCGATTGCGCAAACTGGCGGCTCAGGGCCTGCTGGGGATGACGGCCCCGGTGGAGTATGGCGGCGGAGGACTGTCGTTCTTCGATGCGCTGCTGGCGGTCGAGGAGATGGCGCGCTACGACCCGCGGAGCGCGGCGGAGATGCACACCAATGGCACTGGCACGGCCAGCCACCTGTGGGTGCTCGGGACCCCCGAGCAGAAGGAGCGCTGGCTGCGCCCGATCTGCGAGGGCCGCATGCGGTGCGCCATCGCGATGACCGAGCCGGAGGCGGGCTCCGCCGCCACCGAGATGACCACGACCGCCCTGCCGGCGCCCGACGGCGATGGCGTGTGCCTGAATGGCGGGAAGATCTTCATCAGCGGCGGCAAGCATGCCGACGTCTTCGTCACGTACGCCCGCTTCGGCTCCTCGGTCGCGGAGCGCGGGCGAAACATCGGCGCGCTGATTGTCGAAGCGGGGACGCCTGGCTTTTCGATCCTGCGGAACGACCGCAACATGGCCGGCGAGGACCAGGCGCAGCTGCTGTTCTCCGACTGCTTTGTCCCGTCCGCCAACGTGCTCGTGACGGGCAACGCGTTTGGTCGCCTGATTCGGATCTACAACCGCAACCGGTTGTCCGGCGTTGCGCAGGCGTTGGGCATGGCTACAGCCTCCTATGAAGAGGCGCTGGAGCACGTGCAGGTGCGGCGACAGTTCGGCCACGAGCTCGCCGACTTCCAGGGTCTGCAGTGGATGCTGGCCGACATGGCCATCCAGCTCAACGCGTGTCGCGCGGTGCTCTATGAGGCCGCGCTGACCGAATCCCCGTCAGGCGACCTGGACCCACTGCAGGTGTCGATGGCGAAGGTCTTTGTCGCCGAGACCTGCCTCGCCGTGTGTGATAAGGCGATCCAATTGTTCGGCGGCTACGGCTACATGTCTGACGCGCCCGTGAACCAGCGGTACCGCCGCGTCCGCGGCACGCTCATCTACGGCGGCACCATGCAGATCCATCGCAACATGATCGCGGCGCGGCTTCTCAATCGCCGTACTCAATAGAAATCTTTAGAAATTTGCGTTCGGGAGGTACCGCGCTCGCTTCGGTCCGCTCGGGCGCCCCTGGTCGCGTCGCCCGGACGCCCTTCGGGCTGCTCCCTACGCTCCCGCTCGGCATACCCTTCACACTCGCACTTGCATGCAGCTGGGCGGGAGGGAAGCCAGGGAACTTGCTCCGTGGTGGGGCGGCCGTCGCATCACGCGCGGCTTGGATGCTCGTGGCGAGCAGCAGCCGGTTATCGCCTCTAGCTCGCCCTCACCCTAGCCCTCTCCCAGAGGAAGAGGGAACAAGCAGTGCCTGCCAGCGGAGCATCACGCTTACAGTCCGACCGTGGGTGCCCTCCTGCCCAGCAGCACAGGGGCGCCGCTCTGAAGGGTGTGCCGAGCGGGAGCGAAGGGAGCAGCCCGAAGGGCGTCCGGGCGACGCGACCAGCGGCGCCCGAGCGGACTGGAGCGAGCGCGGTACGGCGCTAACGCAAATTTCCAAAAAACGTCGTACCCGGAAACGTCGTACAAAGGGACGGCTATGACGAAGATCGCGTTTATCGGCCTGGGCACGATGGGCAGCCGGATGGTCAACAATTTGCAGAACGCGAGGCACGAGCTCGTCGTGTTCGATACCCGCCGCGAGGCGGGCGAGCAAGCCCTCACGCGGGGCGCCCGCTGGGCAGAGACACCCGCGGATGCGGCCCGCCAAGCGGAGGTCATCCTGTCCTCGGTGCCCGGTCCAAAGGAAGTGGAGCTCGTGGCGCTGGGCGAAGGCGGCATCATCCACGGCGCACAGTCAGGCGCGATCTACGCCGACGTTTCCACGAGCTCGCCGACGCTCATCCGGCGCATCTACCAGGCCTTCAAGCCCAGGAACGTGCAGGTCGTCGATGCCCCGGTCAGTGGCGGCGCGCAGGGCGCCCAGGACGCCACGCTGCAGATCATGGTCGGCTGCGATGCCGACATCTACGAGCGCATCAAGCCGGTGCTGCTGGGCATCGGCGACAAGATCACCTACATCGGCGACGTCGGCGCGGGCGAAGTCGCCAAGCTGGTCCATAACGAGATTGCGCTGACAGTGGCGCAGGTTGTCGCCGAGGGCATCACGCTGGGCGTGAAGGCGGGTGTACCACCCGAGCGGTTGCTGGAAGCGATCCGCGGTGGCGCCTACGGCCGCGGCGGCGGCGGCATCGGGCAGAGCATGGAGAACATCATCTTCAAGGCGGCCTGGGACACACCGCGGTTTGCGCTCGCGCTGGCGCGCAAGGACATCGGGCTGGCGACCGACCTCGCGGCGGAGCTCGGCGTGCCGATGCCGCTGGCCAACCTGGCGGAGCAGTACCTCGTGGAGTGTCTGAACAAAGGTTGGGGCGGCAAGGACATGTCGGCGGCCTGGATGCTCCAGGAGGAGCGGTCGGGTGTTACCGTCCGCGGGTCTGTGCCTACCCCCGCCGCATAAGTCTCAGAGGCTGCGCCTGAGCCCTTGCCTGGTGGTTGACCCACCGACCCATGCCGAATCGAGGGTCGGAAGTCATAGCCTGGCCATGGTCGACTCTAGACCTCAGCTGCCTGTCGGCGGCGCGCTAGGCCTCGGCGAGGGCCTTGAGCTTTGCCAGCGACTGTCCAATGACACGCGCCAGCATGCGCCGCATGACCAGTGCGTCAACTATCCACCCCAGCGGCCCCCCGCGGAGCTCGTATTCCACGGTAACCGCCAATTCCGTACCTCCATCGACCGGCCGCAGTCGGTCAGTCGAGATGGTCGGACCAGCGGGGGTGCGGCCATGCTGCACGATCAAGCTCGGTCGCTCGACGCGCATCATTTCGAACCGGCAGTGCGCTGTCGGCCCAATGGGGAAGGCTCGCATCGCGGCGCTATAGCCCGCGCCCCCGTGCTCAAGGACCGTCGGAGCGTCATAGACTGCCAGAACCCCGTCTTTCCAACTCGGGAATCGCGCGGTGTCCGTCAGCAAGTCGAAGACGTGCTCGGGCTGCGCCGCGATGCGGATCGTGTGCTGCACAGATCCCACTCACCGCATGCTAACAACGGCGAACAAAACGATTTTCAGACGGTCTTCAGTGGTGTGCGGGCGTCTGACGGGAGCGCGAAGCCGTCGTAGACCAGCGCGGTGATCATGCCATTGTCCTGGTGGTTCGGCATGTGGCAGTGGAACATCCACACACCGGGATTGGTCCCAGCGATCTCGATGTCGTACCGCGAACAGACAGTTTCCGACCGCTTCATCCTGAGCGCAGCGAAGGATCTACGAAAGCGACCGTAGATCCATTCGGCTTCGCCTCAGGATGAGGCTGATCGATTGAGTCGACGAGCGGTGGGGGCGGACGGGGCCGCCCCGCACCTGCGTCGTCGTGAAGAAGGTATAGGCTGTCATCCCGAGGTGAGCCTGCGAGCCGAGGGATCTCATGCTCAGAACCGAGATCCCTCGCAGGCTCGGGATGACAGGCGAGTGAATTACCGCTCGAAGCGGTTGAGCACCTCGATCTCGCCCTGCATCCACGGGTGCAGCGCGCACACGTAGCTCAGGGTTGTGCCTTCGGGGGCGGTGATGACGGCGCTGATGCTGTCGCCGATCATGCCGCCGAGTGTGTCTGGATATGCGGGCCCTGGCCCGCGACAACCAGCGAATCGCCGTCACTGTCGAGGCGAGCGGGCGAAGCGGCAGTGACCTTGAATGAGTCGAGGCTCGCCACGAACGGTGGCACCGGACCCTCGGGGCCGATGGTGGGCGCGTGAGCGAACAGGAAGTTCTCGCAGAATGTGCAGCCCAGGGTTTGCGCAAGGGTCTGGGGCACAGCGCTCTTTTCGACGATGGTGATGGAATGGGGGGCTGGGGTCTCGTTCTTCCACACGACCGTGTCGTCCTTGTGGACGACGATGCGACCCTGCTTGAACGAGAAGACCTCACCGCTGGGCGCGCCTAGATCCTCCTGACCAACGATCTCAACCGTCCGTGGAGTCGAGGCGCTTGCCTGTCCGACCGTCAGCGCAGCGAACGATGCGATGGCGCCGGCGACCAGGATCATGTGCCGCATGCGGCTCGTTCGGTAGTGTCTCCAAGGTTTTCTCAAGGTGATGTGCATCAGCCTACGCAGCGGGTAGCGGCTATACCCCATGCACGTGACGGGTTGGCCACCTGGCCAGGCGACCAGGTCTTCTTTCGGCCCGAAAGCATCCGTTTCACACCCCTCACCCGGCTTCGCCGGGGTGAGGAGAAACCACGTTAGACTTGGCGAGTGCAGGGCGACGGTCGCGGGCAGATTGAGCGCCTGTCATTCAAGACTGGTGATGCTCCGGAAATCCTGACCGTCCGGCGCGCAGACGGGCACCGCCGACAGCGTCCGACCCGCATGTACCGCGAGCCCGCGCGCGACCTGCCTGTGTTCGCGGAAACCGACGTCCTGGTGGTGGGCGGCGGGCCAGCCGGTTGCGCCGCCGCCATCGCCGCCGCGCGCACCGGCGCGGATGTCCTGCTGGTCGAGCGCTATGGCCACCTGGGCGGCCTGTCCACGGGTGGTCTGGTGATCTGGATCGACCGCATGACCGACTGGGAGGGTCGACAGGTCATCGAGGGCTTCGCCGTCGACATCCTGGACCGGCTGCCCAAAGGGACGGTCACCGGTGCGCCCCAGGAGCTGTGGGGCTCGAAGGACCCCGAGCACAACGCGTACTGGGGTCAGCGCCTTGGGTCGTTCCGCAACATCGTCACCTGGTCACCGCTGATCGATCCCGAGTGGCTCAAGCTGGAGTCGCTGCGCATGCTGCGTGAGGCAGGGGTGCGCGTGCTGTTCCATGCCTGGGGCGTCGCCGCCATCGTCGAGGGTCGCCAGCTACAGGGCGTGGTCTTCGAGAGCAAGGAGGGCCGCAAGGCGATCTTTGCCAGATGCGTGGTCGACTCCACGGGCGATGGCGATATCTACGCCCAGGCGGGCGCAGCCTATGCCTCGGATGTCGAAGAAAAGTCGATGCACCACTCGATCAACGTGGCGTGGCTGTGGGCGGGCGTCGACATGCCACGCTACATCGCCTTCCGCACCGGCGAGCCCGAAGCCTACGCCCGGCTGGCGGAGCTGGGCCGGCAGCAGTTGGGCGAGCTCGAACGACCGTACGTTTCGTGGCGCGACGACGTGGCCCTGTTCCTCGGCCCACGCTTGACTGGCTACAGCGCGATCAACGTCGAGGATCTGACGGCGGTCGAGATCGAGTCACGCCGCTGGCTGGCCGACCTGCTCGCGTTCTACCGCGCCCATATGCCCGGATTCGGCGACGCGTGGATCATGCAGACCGCACCCCAGGTCGGTGTCCGCCACGGTCGTCGTCTGACTGGCGTGCACCCGCTGGTCCGCGGGGAGTGGCAAGCCGGCTTGTACCACGCCGATGAAGTCGGCGTGAGTCCGAGCCTGTCGCCGACGTTTGCGCCCGTGTCGGTGCCTTACGGCAGCCTGGTGCCGATCGAGCTGGACGGACTGCTAGCGCCGGGGCGGCACATGGCCAGCGATGCCGGCTCGCACACATTCATGCGCGAAATTCCGCAGTGCTGGCTGACTGGCCAGGCCGCGGGCGCTGCCGCGGCTTTGTCGGTTAGCAGCGCCGTCGCGCCGCGTGACCTCGACGTCGCGCGGTTGCAACACGAGCTGCGACGGCAGGGCGTCTATCTGCGTCTGCCATCTGAAGTCGAAGCGCTGGCTACGGCCGGCTCACGCGCCGGCTGACGCCGCGACCTTCGACCCGAACAACTCCAGCAGCAGGTCGGCCAACTCCCGTGGGTGGGTGATCTGCATGCTGTGTCCACCGGCGACCTGGCGCACCGTCCATCGAGGACTACCGCGCAGTCGCTCCGCCGTCTGATCGAAAAACGGCGAGGGGTCGGGCCGTTCGCTTGCGACGATATAGGTCAGGCTGAACGCACGCGCCTCGAGTGGCTCTGTGAGCTGCACCCCATCTTCGAACGTCGCGCGCGACTGCGGATGGCGCCGCGCCGATACCCATTGCACCTCCGGATCGTTCGGGCTCTGGCTCCACTGTGGCGGCGCGATGCGCCAGTCAGCATCGGCCGCCGTCGAGTTGCTGGGGCCGCGCGCGATGTCATATAGACTCTGCCCATCGGCAGGCTGGAAGGCATCGAGGAACACCAGGTGCCGGATACGCTCGGGCAATTTGTCGGCGACACCCGTCACCACCATGCCGCCGTAGCTATGCCCGACAAGCACGATATCGGTCAGATCTTCGTACCAGATGGCGTTGACCACGTCTTGGATATGGGTGCTGAGGTCGACATCCCGGCTCGCCAGGTGGACGCGGTCGCCTTGCCCCGTGAGGCACGGCGTGTACACCTGGTGACCCGCGTGTTGCAGCAGCCGCCGCACCTTACGCCAACCGTGAGCGCCACCCCACGCGCCATGCACCAGGACGTACGTACTCATTCCTAGATGGTAGTCAGTGCACCCGCCGGCTGGCTTCATGCCACCGCCTGGTCCACCACCCCCGGATGCGCCGCCGGTCATCAACAACAACGGTCGCATCGTGCGCATCGATACGCCAGGAGCCGCGCCCGCTCAGATCAAGTAAGCCACCGGGCCTCATCCTGAGCGGAGCGAAGGATCTACGCTCACACCGTAGATCCTTCTGCTCGCAGGCTCGCCTCAGGATGAGGCAGAACTCTGGACGTCCGTGCGCAGCAAGTACGCCGAGCGCAGCAGCTCGGGGTTGGCGCGCAGCTCGGCGGCCGTGCCGTGGTAGCGGATGCGGCCACCCTCCAGCACGTACGCGGTGTTGGCCAGGCCGAGCGCGACGTGCGCAAACTGCTCGATCAGCAGAATCCCCACGCCCTCGGCCGCCAGCGAGGCCAGCACCGGCACCAACCGCTTCACCACGACCGGCGCGAGGCCCAACGACAGCTCATCGACCAGCAGCGTCGACGGCCGCGAGACGATCGCCTGCGCCAGCACCACCATCTGCTGCTCGCCACCCGACAGGAACCGCCCCGCGGTCTCCCAGCGCGTCTTGAGCTCGGGAAACAGTCCCAGCGCATAGTCGATACCACTCGACGCGGCCTGCCGCGAGAGCGCGTACGTCGCCACGCGCAGGTTCTCGGCGACCGTCAGGTCGGGCAGCAAGCGCCGCCCCTCGGGCACCACCGCTACTCCCGCCTGTCGAATCTTTTCCGGCGGCCAACGGGTCAGATCGAGATCGCCCAGCAGCACGCGTCCAGAACGCGGACGAAGCACGCCACCCACCGCGAGGACCAGGCTCGACTTGCCCGCGTCATTCGGCCCCAGCAGCGCGGTGACTTCGCCGGGCGGCGTGGTCAGCGACACGTCGCGCACCACGTCGCGGGTTCCGCGTGCGACCGTCACCTGCTCGAGGACCAGGGCGCCGCCGGAACTCACAATTGCTCCTCGGTGCCGAGATATGCGCGCACCACGTGCTCGTTGCGCAGGGCATCGGCCGTACGTCCTTCGGCGATGAGCTTGCCAAAGTCGAGCACCGCCACGAACTGGCAGCACGCGGAGACGAGGCTCATGTCGTGATCGACGAGGATCACCAGCGCGCCGCGCTGCTCGGGAATGCGTTGGATCACGCGACCGAGGTTCTGTGTCTCTTCCTCGGGCAGACCGGCGGCGGGCTCGTCGAGCAACACCACCTTCGGCGTGCCGACGACGGCGCGAGCAACTTCCACCAGGCGCCGATCGCGGGCGCCGAGCATCGCCACCTTCTCATGCGGATCCACGTTCAGTCCGACGAATTCGATCGCGTCGAGGACGTCCTGGCGGCGGTCCGTGCCATTACTCGAGCAGTGCTCGTGGACCATCGCGATGTTGTCGAAGACGGACAGCGCCTCGATCGCTTGCTCGGTCTGGAAGGTCCGTCGCAACCCCCACCTTGCGCGGCGAAAGTTGGATATCGCCAGCAGGTCAGTGTCGAAGGCGCGGACGCTCCCGGACTGCGGCGCGACGAAGCCGCTCAGCACGTTGAACAGCGTGGTCTTGCCAGCGCCATTCGGGCCGATCAGACCGCAGGTGCCAGGGGGAAAGCGAATGCTGACGTTGTCGAGTGGGGTGACGCCGCCGAAGCGGACGGTCAGGTTGGCGATCTCGACTCCACGTTCCTCACGGCCCGCTCCGTCGGCGGCTTCGCCGGCGATCACTTCGCGCGCCCGGCCAGACCCGCCAATGCTCGTCCGAGGTTGACCAGGTCCTTCGGGACCTGCACCGCCAGCCCCGCCGGCGCGGTCAGCATCGCTTGCAGCACGCCGATCCCGAACAAGATGAGGAGCGCGTCCGCGGGCAGGCCCCAGTTTTTCAACAGCTCGGGCAGGAATTTGAGCAGCAGCGCCGCGACCAAGGGTCCCCAGAAGGTAAAGATGCCGCCCATCAGCACCACGGCCAGCAGGGTGATCGAGTCCTGGGCCGGGAACGCGTAGGTGGTCAGCCCGCCGGCGCTGGCGGCCAGCAAACACCCCGCCACGCCGGTCATGAATGACGCGAGCGCGAACGCCCACAACTTGTACTTGGTGACGTTCACACCAGCGGCGATGGCGGCGGACTCGCTCTGGCGGATCGCGGCCCACGCTCGGCCGGCCCGACCGCGGACGTGCAGCCAGCCGACCACGAACATCAGGGCCGCGACAACCAATGAAAAATCCCCACGCAGTGGTGGGCAGGATCAAGGCGTGGGCCTGGTAGCTCCAGACCCAGGACATAAGGCCGAGCAGAATCAGTGTCAGCCCCAGGGTGGCGATCGCCTTGACGAGTGGGTCGCGCTGCGCCAGCGGCGGGCCCACCAGCATTCCGTACAGCAGGGTCACGAGCCCGCCGAACACGATTGCGGTGGCGTATGCCACGCCGTTGGGCAGTCCAAAATCGATGATCGACCAGGCGATCAAGGCGCCGGTCGCGCCGACCGCCCCGTATGACAGATTGAGCACGCCCGTGGCGCGGAACAGCACCACCAGGCCGACACCCGACAGGGCGAACACCCCGCCGAGTGCCAGCCCCAGCACGAGGTACGGCCGCAGATCAGGCACGGCGCTTCGCTTGCGCTCGCCAGCAAACTCCTAACTCCTAATCAATGTTCAGCTTCTGCGCCTTCTCTGCGGCGCGGATGTCCTCGAGGTTGTTGCCCGGCAAGGCCGCACGACGAAACGGGCGAGTTGTTGACAGCCCGCCGTGCAAAGGCGCAAGATGACCGGCGTGGGAGCGATTCCAAGAATACGCAGCAAACTCGCGCGCCCGCGCGCAAGTCGAGAGCGGTGAGAGCGGTTCCAAGGAGCCGCCGCCGGGAACACCGCCAGTGAACACGCGCCTGACCATCGAGGAGATCGCAGACCTCGCCGACGTCTCCCGCTCCACCGTCTCGCGCGTCCTCAACAATCACCCGTCCGTTCGACCAACCGTCCGCGCCCGCGTGCAGCAGGTGATCCAGGAGCAGCGCTACACCCCGCGCGCCGCCGCTCGTTCGCTTGCCAGTCGACGCACCAATGTCGTCGGTCTGCTGATCCCGCGTTCGGCAGCCACCATCTTCTCTGACCCCTTCTTCCCGCACGTCATTCAGGGCATTACCGAGACGTGCAGCAACCGCGGCTACTTCTTACTGCTGTCGATGGTCACCGCCGAACGCGAGCAGGACTTCTACGAACGAGTCCTGCGCGGACGCCACGTCGACGGGCTGATCATGATGTCCAGCGACATCGACGATCCGATTCTGCCCTTGCTCATCCGTGACGAGAGTGCGCTCGTCCTCGTCGGTCGACACCCCTATCTGGCTGATGTCAGCTCGGCCGACGTGGACAACCGCGATGGCGCGGTGCAGGCCATCCGCCATCTCGTGGAGCTGGGCCACCGCCGTATCGCCACGATCACCGGGCCGCTGTACATGGCTGGCGCTATGGATCGCCGCGACGGCTACAAGCAAGCGCTGGCTGAAGCAGCCATTCAAATTCGTCCAGAGCTCATCGTCGAGGGCGACTACACGCAAGCGAGCGGCTACGCGGCGATGCGGCAGCTGCTGGATTTGCCAGAACGGCCTGGCGCGGTCTTTGCTGCCAGCGATGTCATGGCCGCCGGCGCGCTGCGCGCCATCCACGAGCTCGGGCTGCGTGTGCCCGACGACATTGCTCTGGTCAGCTTCGACGACCTCCCGCTGGCGTCGATCCTCACGCCGCCGCTGACGACGGTGCATCAGCCACTATTCGAGCTCGGCGCGGCCGCCGCGGACCTGCTCCTGCGGCGCCTGGATCAACCCGACGATCACCGACCCACCCATGTCTTGCTGCCGACGCATCTGGTCGTGCGCCAATCCAGTGGCGCACCCGTTCGTCGAACCGCCAACGGCAACTGAAATGACACTGCGTACCAGACCTCCTGCTACCGCTACGTCCAGCGCTCGGCGCTTTCCCAGTGACTTCGCCTGGGGCGTGGCGACCGCCGCCTACCAGATCGAAGGCGCCGCCAACGAAGATGGCCGCGGCCAATCGATCTGGGACACGTTCAGTCACACGCCCGGCAGTGTGCTCAACGGCCACACCGGCGATGTCGCGTGCGACCACTACCACCGCTGGCAAGAAGACATCGACCTGATGCGCGAGCTGGGTGTGACCGCGTATCGCTTCTCGGTCGCGTGGCCGCGCATCTTTCCGCACGGCACCGGCCAGGTCAACGTGGCTGGTCTGGACTGGTACGAGCGGCTCGTCGACTGCCTGCTCGACGCGGGCATCCAACCGTGGCTCACGCTCTACCACTGGGACCTGCCGCAGGAGCTCGAGGACCTCGGCGGTTGGCCGGTGCGCGCGACCGCGGACGCCTTCGGCCAGTACGCCGAAGCGGTGGGTCGTCGGCTTGGCGATCGCGTGCGCGACTGGATCACGCTCAATGAGCCCTGGTGCAGCGCGTTCCTCGGATACCACACTGGTGAGCACGCACCGGGGCGGCACGACGTCGGCCTGGCGCTACGTGCCTCGCATACGTTGCTGCTCGCGCACGGGCTGGCCGTAGGCGCGCTGCGCTCGACGGTCCGTTCCGACGCCGCGATCGGCATCACGCTGAACCCGACCAGCGTCGCGGCCGCAACGCAGTCCGCGGCTGACGTTGCCGCGGCGGGCCGCTTCGACGGCTTCCGCAATCGCTGGTTCCTCGACCCGCTGTATGGGCGCGGCTATCCAGATGACATGCTCGAGTACTACGGTGACCGTTTCCCACGGCCTACGGACGAGGACTTGCTGACGATCGCGGCACCGATCGATCTGCTCGGCGTCAACTACTACGAGCCGCACATCGTGCGCTTCGACCCGCACGATGCCTTCCTGCACGCGGCCACGGTCGATCCGGGCGGGGTCCAGGTCACACAGATGGGGTGGCTGGTGCAGCCGGCTGGCTTGCGCGAGCTCCTGTCGCGACTGGTCAAGGACTATCCCGTGGGTCGTCTGGCGATCACCGAGAACGGCGCCGCCTACCCCGACCACACGTTCGAGGGCCGCGTCGCCGACCCCGAGCGGACCCGCTACCTGGCGCAGCACCTGGAGGCCGCGGCGGCCGCGGTCGAGGAGGGGGTGCCGCTGCATGGCTACTTTGCGTGGAGCCTGCTCGACAATTTCGAGTGGGCGTGGGGGTTTACGCGGCGGTTTGGCATCGTGCACGTCGATTTCGAGACGCAGCGGCGCACGGTCAAGGACAGTGGCCACTGGTACCGCGAGTTCATCGGCGCGCACAGCGGCGGGGCGCGCGCGCGACCCGCCTGAAACTGGTCCTGGAGCGCGCTGGGAGTTGTCCCAGGAAACGCTCCCACAGGATGTCGTCAAAGCGACGTCGCCGGACAAAGTGTTGACAGCACCGCCGCCATGGTCTAGGCTTGGCGCTGTCCTGAGAGCGCTTCCAAGTAGTTAGGCGTCAGGTCGCACATTCGCCCTTACTCACGGCGCCCCCGCCAGGCGCCAGCTCCCCTCCCCCCGCCGTCCTGGGGCGCCAACCCCGCCCCAGGGCGTTCGGGCAACTACCCAACGAAACTTGTGTGCGCTCCGGAAGCGCGCGCGATACCGTGGGTTGCTATGGGCCATTGGCAGTTTCGCTCAAGGATCAGTCCGTTCCTCGTCGCAGCCGGCATGCTTGCCACGTCACTCCCGGTTGCGGCCCAGGGGCGACTCGCTGGTCACAAGGGGTAGTCCGACAACCACGTTCGGTCAGAACAAGCAGAACGTGCCCAGCTACGTTCGGCAACTCCGACATCCGCGCCCTTACGACGGCTCCATGACGTAGTCCTCAGGATCTCAGTCCCAGGCACCGACGCGGGCGTGGCCACGCAGCAGGTTCCGGGCGATGCTCCGCTTCTGGATCTCGTCGGTGCCTTCGAAGATGCGGTACACCCGTACCTCCCGTAGCACCCGCTCGATCATCACCTCGCGGGTGTAGCCCATGCCGCCGTGCACTTGCAGCATGCGATCGGCGACGCGCCACACCATCTGCGCGCCAGCTAGCTTGGCCATCGACGCTTCGTGCCGAACGTCGTGGCCGCAGTCGGCCTTCCAGGCGGCCCGCAGGGTCATCCACTTGACCTGCTCGATCTCCAGGGCTGAGTCGGCCAGCATCCACTGAATCGCCTGGTAGTCGGCAATCGGCGCGCCGAACGCCTTACGCCCCTGCGCATACGCCAGGCCCATCTCCAGCAATCGCGACGCCTGCCCGACCGCGCGCGCTGGAATCATCAGCCGGCCGTTACCAATCCACGCCATCGCGAGCTCGAAGCCGCGGCCAACCTCACCGAGCACGTTGCACTCGGGCACGCGCACATCGTTGAAGAACACTTCCGAGGCTGACCACGAGCTCATCAGCGGAATCCGCCTCGTGGTCCACCCGAGATCGCGATCAACCAGGAACGCCGTGATCCCGCCGCGATGGCGCTTCTGCTTGTCGGTGACGGCAAACACGATCGCAAAATCGGCCGACTCGGCGCCCGAGATAAAGACCTTCTGGCCATTCAGCACCCAGTCCGATCCGTCGTGCACCGCGCTCATATTGATGTTGGTGGCGTCGGAGCCCGTATCAGGCTCGGTCAACGCGAAACAGCTGTGCCGCTCGCCAGCAATCACGGGCAACAAATAGCGCTTCTGCTGCTCCGGGTTGCATCCGTACAAAATGTTGTCGGCGCTACCGCCGTACTGGAAGCGCACCAGGGCTCGCGCGGTCTCGAGGTTGATCAAGGCGGTCATCAGCGCGCCGAGATTGGCGCCGCCGTACTCCTCGGGGGTCATCAGCCCCCACAAGCCAGCGGTCTTGGCCTTCTGCTGCAGCGCGCGAACCGTGTCGCGGTCCGGGAAGTCGCGGCCTTCCATCTCCGCGCGGGTGACGTCTTTCTCCAGCGGAATGAGCTCGCGCCGCACGAACTCGCGCGTGGTGTCCAGGATCATCCTCTGCTCGTCGGTCAGCGCAAAGTCCATAGACGTACGGTACGCGGATCCTGCCACCATCCCGCACGCGGCGCGGCGTGCAGTTTGGCGACCTACACTGGCCGGATGGAAACGCTGCAAGGCTCCGCCGCGTCGGCAGCGACGCCCGCATCGACCACACAGGCCCACGGAGTGCTCCTCGCGTTCACCAACCCGCCCACTGGTGAGGACGAGGCGTTCAACGCTGTCTACCCATCGCACGCGGCCGCGCGCCTGCGCGTGCCGGGTGTCCTGAACGCGCGGCGGTACCAGGCCGTCGCGGACGAGGGGCCGCGCTACATGGCGTTCTACGACCTCGAGAGCCCGGACGTGCTGCAGCGACCTGAGTACGGTCGATTGGCCGGCGAGGCGCCGCAAGTCGAGCGCGACATCTTCGCTCGCCTTGCCCTGCTCGACCGGCGGGTGCTCAAACTGGTGCTGGGGACCGCGGCGTGGACCGAGGATCCGCCATACGTGCTGACGGTAGCGCTCGAGCCGGCGGCGGGCACGCGCGATGACTTCATCGCCTGGTATCGCGATGAGCACATCCCGTTGCTGCTGCAGGTGCCGGGTTGGCGGCGCTCACGGCTGTTCGAGCAGGTCGAGGGCAACGGTCCGAGCTTCTGCGCGCTGCAAGAGTTCGAATCGCCCGCGGTCTTCGACAGGGAGGAGTACAAGCAGGCAGCCGGCACGGCGTGGCGGGAGCGGATCATGAGCGGCATCGCGCGGCGGGAGCGGCACCTCTGGAAGCTGCTCAGCACGTATCCGCGGCCGGCCTGGGGAGCGCGCTGAGCCCATGGACTACGTTCGACGAGTCGATCAGGCAGGGATCGCCGCCTCCGACGACAGGTTCACCCAGGCGCTGTTCGACCACACCTCGGGCGCCACGACGTGCTCGATCAACGTGATCAAGACGCCGGCTGGCGCGGGCTCGCCGGCGGGCATGCACACGCACGTGGTGGATCAGATCTTCTACATCCTGAGCGGGAGGATGTCGCTGGAGATCGAGGGCACGCAATACGAGGCTGGCCCGGGTACGCTCGTGGTCTTCCCCGCGGGCGTGCCGCATCGAAACTGGAACGGCGGCAGCGATCCGACGCTCCACCTGGCGTTCAACACACCAATGCCCGACCCGGCCGAGCCATTCGCGCGGCCCGCCTGATCCGTACGGAGGTCCTATGGAAACGCAGCCCACCGCGACCGCCTCACCGACCAGACCGGATGTCGCCACAGCGCAGGGTTTGCTCATCGCCTTTTCGAGCCCACCCGCCGCCGACGAAGCGGCATTCAACGCCTGGTACCAGGAGCACGCAGCCGGGCGGCTCACGGTACCGGGTGTGCTGAACGCGCGTCGCTATCAAGCGGCCCGCGAGGATGGGCCGCGCTACATGGCGAGCTACGACCTGACAACGCCCCAGGCGCTCGACGGACCCGAGTATCGCCGCCTGCAAACCGATGCGCCGCCGTCCGAACGCGAGATGATGGCGCGCCTGCCGTTGACGGAAGGTGATCGGCGGAGTCACGCGCGATGAGCGCGGTCTGTGGAAGCTGCTGAGCACGTTCCCGCGGCCAGCCTGGGGAGCGCGCTAGCGGCCTACACGTCGCAACAGATCACGCACGAACGGCTCGATCTCCTCGAAGCTCGACACGAACATCGAGATCTGCACGCGCAGATGGGTGACACCGGCTCGTTCGAAGGCGGGCAGGTCTTCGGCCAGTGACTGCTCGAGGGAGCGGCCGCGCGCCAGTAACAGCGCGCTGACTTCGAGCCGCGCCGGATCGCGGCCCGCGGCGGTCATCGCTGTGCGCAGGGTCTGAACGCCACGCGTGATCATGCCCATCGGGTCCGGCTCGGGTCCGATGAACGGCATCCACCCGTGGCCGAACTGGGCAACGCGGCGCACCAGCCGCGGCATGAACCCAGAGCCGAACCAGATTGGAATGTCGTCGGCGTGCTCGGGCCGCGGCAAGCAATACATGTCCTCGAAGCTGACCGACGGGGAGCTGAACGAGGCGGGCGCAGTCGACCACAGTGCGCGGCACGCGCCCACGGTGTCATCCAGGCGGGCGCCGCGCTCCTTGAAGGGCACGCCCAGCGCGGCGTACTCCTCCTGCTGCCAGCTGGTGGATACCCCGAGCACGAATCGACCCTCGGACAATGCGTGCAGCGTCGCCGCCGACTTGGCCAGCAGCGCGGCCGGGCGCAGCGGCGCGATCAAAACGGTGCTGATCAGCCGCAGCCGGTGCGTGACGGCGGCCAGGGCCGCGAGTGTGGTGATCGGCTCCGGCCAGAGCTCGTCGCTGCGGTGTGGTGGACGCCCATACGGGAACGATTTGGGGTCTTTGGCCGAGATCACGTGCTCGCTCATCGCCAGGTCGTCGACGCCGAGGTCTTCCGCCATGCGCGCCACATCCATCAGCTTCGGCAGGTCACCAGCGGTAAACAACATCCCATCCGGCCTGGTGCTCGGAATCGGCACAATCGCCACGCGCATCAGCACTCCATCGTACGTAGACGCGCTGTATCGTGGTCGGTACACGAAACGAGGAGGCCGTATGGCGGGCATTTGTGCAGGTCGGGTAGTCATCGTGACCGGCGCCGGGCGCGGGATTGGGCGCAGTCATGCGCTGGCGTTCGCGCGCGAGGGCGCCACGGTCATCGTCAACGATGTCGGCGCCGAGTTGGATGGCACCGGCTCGTCCACTGGCCCCGCCGGCGAGGTGGTCGATCAGATCCGCGCCATGGGCGGCAAATCCATCGCCAACGGCGACGACGTCTCCGACTTTGCCAGCGCCGAGCGCATCATCAAGTCCGCCATCGACAACTTCGGCGATCTGCACGTGGTCGTGAACAACGCGGGCATCTTGCGTGACCGCACCCTGGCCAACATGAGCGTGGAGGAGTGGGACGCCGTCATCCGCGTCCACCTGCGCGGCACGTTCAGCATGAGCCACCACGCCGCTGTCTACTGGCGCGACAAGTCCAAAGCTGGCACTCCCGTCAACGCCCGCATCATCAATACCACCTCCCCGACCGGCCTGTACGGCAACATCGGCCAGGCCAACTACGGCGCGGCCAAGGCCGGCATCTTCCAGTTCACGATCATCGCCGCCATGGAGCTGGGCCGCTACGGCGTCACCGCCAACTGCATCTCACCCGGCGCCCGCACGCGCATGACCGAGACCATCGTGCGCCGCGCGCCGAGCGGTCTGGGGAGCGAAGGCGAATTCGACGCCGGCGATCCCGACAACATCTCGCCGATCGTGGTGTGGCTGGGTAGCGCTGAGTCGTCCGACGTGAACGGGCAGATCTTTGCCGTGCGCGGTGGGCAGCTCGCGGTGATCGAGACCGCAGCGGTCGGTCCCGAGGTCGATAAAGGCTCGCGCTGGGAGCCGTCGGAGCTCGGGCCGGTCGTTGCTGACTTGCTGTCGCGGGCGAGGCCGCGGCCTGGCGTCGACGGTCACGTCCCCACGCGCGCCTGATGTGACAAGGACTAGCCGCCACTGTCATCCCGAGCTTCCACTGTCATCCCGAGCTTGCGAGGGAGCTCATGGTTAGCATCCGATGACCGTGAGATGCCTCGTCGTGCCTCCTCGGGATGACAGAAGCGAGCAGTTAGCCGATCGTAATCGCCTGACCGTTGATCCGCGCGCCCTCGGGCGAGACCAGGAACACGATTAGCTCGGCCACTTCGGCAGGGTCCATGTCGCCGCTTCCGCTTGGCCGTGGCCCGCGGCGCTGCCCGCCGTGCATTTCGAAGTACTCGTCGAACATCGACCGCAGGGTGTCGACGCGCACGCCCGCGATGCCGCGCGGACAGATCGCGTTCACGCGGATGTCGTACTCGGTGGTCTCGGCCGCGAGCGTCTGCGACAACCTGATCACACCGGCCTTGGCGGCGCAGTACGAGCCCCGCAGGCGGTAGCCGCCGTTGCCAGCTTCTGAGGAGACGTTGACGATCCGCCCGTAATTCCGCTCGATCATCCCCCGCAACGCGTGTTTGCAGCATAGGAAGTGGGTGGTCAGGTCGTATTTGAGCGTGTTCTCCCAGACCTCGAGCGGCATGTCCACGAGCAGCCCCGGCGGGTCGATCCACGCCACCGTGTTCACCAGCACGTCGAGCCGCCCGAACTCCGACACCACGCGCTCGATCAGCCCAGCCACCGCGGCCTCATTGCTCACGTCGCAATACACGCCCAGCCCGCGCACGCCCCGCTCGCGCACAATCCGCTCGGTTTCGCGCACCTCATCGGCGAGGATGTCGGCGGCGACCACGTCGCACCCACGCCCTGCGAGTGCCAGCGCCGTTGCCCGCCCGAGCCCGCGACCGCCGCCAGTCACTAGTGCCACCTGTCCCTGCAGCTGCATGGCATTGATGTACCCCTCGAATTCGGCTCGACGCAACACACCGTCCGTGCCGCCGTGCAGGTGGTCCACTTGACGATCGACCCGAGCTTGTAGCTCCGGCACAAAGCGCCGCCGCTTAATTTGTGGCGGCCCCCACATGCATAATGCCGCCGCTTTACGTATACCCATACCTAAGAGATTGGTTGTGGCACACAGCAAGCTGCGCTTTCGGCCCGAAATCGCCTTGCGGCCGGCTGACCTGACCGAAACCCTCCGCAGCCTGGAAGCCCGCCTGCGTACCAGCGAGCCGGACCAGTTGACAGCTGAGGAACAGCGCGCGCTGACGGCGCTGCTGCGCACCGTCCACCAGCTAACCGAGCCCAGCCGCTTCGGCTCCGACTGAGCCGGCTAGCGGCGTCGGGCCGCCTGCTCGGCTTCGTCGATGCTGGGGAAGATCAGCCCCAGCCGACCGCGTCCGGCGTGCGCGCGGGCCAGGCGCAACAGCGTTTGCAGCAGGTCGGCAAGGGCCTTCTCATCGGGCCGAGTGAGCTGGAACGGTCGCAAGTCGCGCAGCGCGCGCTCCAGGGTGCGGATCTGCTGGGTGAGGTCGGTCGGCCGCTCGCGCGGTGGCGCCACCGGCAGAGAGAGTCGCTCTTGTTCGGCGCCCGGGCAGGTAGCCGTGGCCTTCTGGTTTGCCGGGCCCTCGATCGCGATTGGCTGGCTAGCGGCGCGGATCGCTTCGCGCACCCGCCAGCCTTCCCAGCCGCCGTCGATAGCCCGCTTGACCCACGCCGGCCGTTCGCTGGCGGGCAGCCCCAGGAATTCCTCGGCCACGGACACCGGCAGCTGGCTGAGCTCGACCGCCTGGCGCAGCAGCGGGTCCTCGAAGACCCGCACGCGCTTGGAGACGTAGGCCTCGGAGCGGCCCGCCTGCGCGGCGACCTCTTTCATCTCGCAGCCCATCCCGCGGACGAGTCGGATGAGCGCGTCAGCCTCCTCGGAATCGGACAGCCACTTGCGCTGTGTGTTTTCGACGAGCTCGAGCATCAGGTCGTTCTCGTCGGGCTCGCGCACCATCGCGTCGATACTGTCCCAGCCGAGCTTCCTGGCGGCCTCGAGCCTCCGCTCACCCGCTACCAACCGGTATCGACCGTGGCTGGCGTACACGTGCACCGGGTGCAGCAGCCCGAAACTGTCCAGCGACAGCGCCAGATCCTCGATGGGCCCAAGGTCGCGGCGGATCCGCGCGCGGGGCACGTCAATCTGGTCCAGGGCCAGATGCACCAACTCCGTGCGGCGGCTGTTCATGACGCGACGCCTAGCATATCAGGCACCCGCGGGCGCTAGATCATCGTTTTGCAAGAAGAGCGCGCGTTAGACTGGGCAGGACTCGGGGTCTCCCGCACGCCCACATGGGAGGTGCAGCGTGTCTTCGAATGCTCTCGTTTCTCGCCGCGCGTTCCTTGCTCTAGTCCTCGGCGGTGCTGGCGTGTCCTTGCTGGCAGCCTGCGCGCCTACCACACAGGCGCCGGCGGCTCCCACCACAGCGGCCAAGCCCACCACAGCCGCGGCGGCAGCTCCAACCGCTGCCGCGGCAGCAGCCAAGCCCACGGAAGCAGCGGCCGCGCCGACTGCTGCCACGGGGGCACCGCCAACAGCCGCCGCCAGCACCGCCGGCAACGTCCGCTTCGCCGGGGTCCAGCTCCCCACGCGGGTACCGGTGCAAGGTCCGAAGCCGGATCTGCCAAGCGGCAACGGCGATATCCCCGATGGCTACTTCCGCTTCCCGCAGCAGCTGTTCAAGTCGGTCCAGGAGACGCCGGGCACTGGCAAGGACGTCAGCATGATGACCGAGCTGTTCCAGCCGTTGCCAAACGCACTCGACAACAACCCCGGCTGGCAGCTCGTCAACAAGCAGCTCAACGCCAATATGGTGATGACCATCGTCCCCTTCGCGGACTACGGCGCCAAGTTCGCCACGACCGTCGCCAGTGGCGACATTCCCGAGCTGCTGTTCATCAACTTCCCGTTCATCCCGCAATTGCCGGACTTCCTGCGCGCTCAGTGCGAAGACCTGACACCGTATCTGAGCGGCGACAACATCAAGGAGTTCGCCAACCTCGCCAACATTCCCACGCTCACCTGGCGGACACCGGTCTTCAACAAGGCGATCTGGGGTGTCGGGATCGCGCTGCCGGTGTTCTTCTGGGTGCTGTGGGTGCACCAGGACATGCTCGACCAGGTCGGCGGACAGCTGCCCAAGAACGGCGACGACTTCAAACGCGTCCTGAAGGACGCCACCCGGCCTGACGCCGGCCAGTACGGCCTGATCAGCGAGGTCGGCTTCAACTACGCGTACGACACGATGAACAGCTTCTGGCCCGCGCTGTTCAACGCGCCCAATGCCTGGAAAGAGGAAAACGGCAAATTCACTCGGGATTGGGAAACCGGGGAGTTCAAGGCTGCTGTCGGCTTCGCCCGCGATGTCTACGGCATGGGCGTATACGACCCGAACTCGGACACGTACAACGTGATCAGCGCTCGCGGCGCGTTCGAGCAGCGGCGGTCGTTGTTCCGCTGGGACGGGCTCACGACCGTGACGTTCGACTCGGGCACCAAGCTGACGCCGCCGTCGACGCTCAGGCTCGTCGCGCCGTTCCCCGCCCAGACCGGCGGCCAGGCGATGTACCCGTTCGGTTCGGGCGCGTTCTCGTTCATGGCGTTACGGAAGAATCCCGACAAGAACCGCATCAAGGAGCTGCTGCGCATGCTGAACTACTTCGCGGCGCCATTCGGCAGCGAGGAGTTCCTGAACGTGCGCTACGGCATGCGCGGGACGGAGTTCGACTTCGATGCCAAGGGCAACCCGATCCTGACCGAGAAGGGGATCGCGGACGCCATGCCGTGGGGCGCGCCGTCTGGTACGCCCGTGGCGAACCCGCCGGCCGTGTTGTTCGACCCGAACTCGGAGGACTACCCCAAGGTCATCCAGCCGACCGAAAAGGAGATGTACGCGATCGGCAAGGCCAACCCCGCGATCGGGCTGTGGTCGCCCACGGACGCCGAAAAAGGCCCGGTGATCTGGCAGCGGATCGGCGACGGAATCACCGACATCATCAAGGCCCGCCGACCAATGAGCGACTACGACCAGCTGGTCAAGGAATGGCGCGAAGGCGGCGGCGACCAGATCAAATCGGAATACGAAAAGGACTTCGCCGCCAGCAAAGCCTAGTAGCTGATGAATCCTTCGACAGGCTCAGGACGACCCTTCGACAGGCTCAGGACGACCCTTCGACAGGCTCAGGGTGAGCGGAGCCGTTCGAAGCCGCTCATGGTGAGCTTGTCGAACCATCATGGTGAGCTTGTCGAACCATCATGGTGAGTTTCAGCAGTCGAATCCAGAGCGGGGCCGCTTTTTCATCAGCCTGCTATGGCTGTTCGTCCTGTTCTTCGACTCTAAGCGGCGCTCAACGCAAGCGTCAACGATAGCTGCCCGGCGCAGTTGCGATACAGTGAGCCGCGTTGGCTGTGCGCCGATTCCGCTTTGGCGTGAGTGGCCAGCGCGCGACTCGAACGGAGTGGCAGGAGCTGGCTCGCAAGGCGGAGGACCTGGGGTTCTCGACGCTACTGCTGCCGGACCACTTCGGTCGGCAGATGTCGCCGTTGCCAGCGCTGCAGGCGGCTGCCCAGGCGACGCAGCAGCTCAGGGTCGGCACGATCGTGTTGGACAACGATTTCCGGCATCCCGCCATGCTGGCCAAGGACATCGCCACCATGGACGTGCTGACCGACGGCCGGGTCGAGCTGGGCATCGGCGCCGGCTGGATGGAGGCCGACTACCGCTGGAGCGGACTGCCCTTCGATCGACCTGGCGTGCGGGTTGACCGCCTCGAAGAAGCGGTGCAGATCGTCAAAGGCCTCTTCGGCGAGGGCCCGGTGACGTTCGAGGGCCAGTACTACCGGGTACACGAGCTCGAGGGCTACCCCAAGCCGGTGCAGCAGCCGCGACCGCCCATTCTGATCGCCGGCAGCCGCAAGCGGATGCTGTCACTAGCGGCGAAGCACGCCGACATCGTCGGCATCGAAGATCATCAGTTCGCTGAGCGCGCAACCGGCAGCGCGGAGATCCATCCAGCGGTCGCGGGCGAGCAAATCAGCATCGTGCGCGAGGCGGCTGGCGAACGCTACCCGCACCTGGAGCTGAACGTGTTCGCCGCGCGGGTCGAAGTCACTGACCAGCCGCGGCAGGCGGCCGAAGCGCTCGCACGGCAGCTGAATGCAACACCCGAGGCGCTCGAAAGCTCGGCGTCCTTTCTGTTCGGCAGCGTCGACGGCATCGTCGAGACGCTACAGCAACGGCGCGAGCAATGGGACCTGTCGTACATCATGGTCTTCGACCGCGTCATGGACGCATTCGCGCCCATCGTCGCCCGCCTAGCGGGCAGCTGAGCGCCGCAGCTCGTACGCCGCGATACCGCTTCACCCACCGCAGCGCGTGCGACTTCATCGCCGCAGTGTAGTGTTCACGCAATGAGCACGCATGACCTCACCTACGCCGAGATCACCGAGGTGGCGCCGCGGCTAGCCAGCGGCGAGCTCTCACCCGTCGAGCTCACGCGGGCGTGCCTGGATCGGATCGACGCGCTCGATCCGCAGATCAACGCCTTCATCACGGTGCTTGGCGACTCGGCGTTGGACGAGGCGCGGCAAGCCGAGCGCGAGATCCAGTCGGGGCAGTACCGCGGTCCGTTGCACGGCATCCCGATCGCCCACAAGGACCTGTACTACACGGCCGGCGTGCGCACGACCGCGGCCTCCAAGATCCTGGCCGACTTCGTACCAGACGAGGACGGCACCGCCGTCGCGAAGTTGCGCGAAGCGGGCACGGTGCTGCTTGGCAAGCTCAACATGCACGAGTTCGCGTCGGGCGGCACCAACGAGTCCTCGCAGTTCGGGCCCGTTCACAACCCGTGGAACCTGGACCACATGCCCGGCGGATCGAGCGGCGGCTCGGGGGCAGCGCTCGCTGCTGGCATGTGCCTGGGCGCGACCGGTAGCGACACCATGGGCTCGATCCGCATTCCTGCGTTCTGTTGCGGGATCACCGGGATCAAACCCACCTACGGTCGGGTGAGCTGCTTCGGCGTGGTGACGCTGTCGTGGTCGGTCGATCACGCCGGGCCGATGGCCCGCTCGGCACGCGACTGCGCACTGCTGCTGCAGGCGATGGCCGGCTTCGATGCGCGCGACTCCGCATCGGTCGATCGTCCCGTCGACGACTTCAGCCGCGACATCGACCAGGGTGTGCGTGGGCTGCGGCTCGGCTTAGCGCGCTCGTATTTCAACGAGGGATTGCAACCCGAGGTCGACGAAGCCTGGCGAACAGCGTTGCGGGTCTTCGAAGGTCAGGGCGCCGTGCTGGTCGACGTTGACTTCCCAGCGTGGGAAGGCTGGGTTGAGCGCGGCAATCTGCTCGTGCGTAGCGAGATGCTTGCCTATCACCGCGAGTGGTTCGCGGCGCGACCACACGACTACGACCCGTGGCTGCACGAGCGCTTCGCCAGCGTCCGCGACGCCACGGCGGTCGATTTCGCCCGCGTGCAGCGCGACCGCGATCAGATGCGTGCCGACTTTCGCACGGTGTTCGAGCGCGTCGACCTCCTGGTGGTGCCGACGATGCCCCGAACCGCCAAACGCATCGGCGAGAGCGCTGACCTGGTCAGCACGCGCTTCACGTATCCGTTCAACGTCACGGGTTTGCCGTCCCTCGCGCTGCCGTGCGGCTTCGACCAACAGGGACTACCGATCGGGATGCAGATCGCGGCGCCCGCCTGGCACGAGGCGCTGACGCTGCGCGCTGGCAATGCATACCAGCAAGCGACCGAGTGGCATACGCGGCGGCCACCGCTCGAGGTGGGCGAGCCCCAGCCGGCGGCGTAAGCTGAACCTATGCTCACCGCCAAGGATAATGAGCTGCTCACCAGAGTTGGCCCCGGTTCGCCGATGGGCAACCTGCTGCGTCGGTTCTGGCTACCGGCGCTACTCAGCAGCGAATTGCCAGGTCCAGACTGTGATCCCATCCGCACCCGAACACTCGGCGAAGACCTGGTCGCGTTCCGCGATTCCAATGGCCAGGTAGGCATCGTCGACGCCTACTGTCCGCACCGCCGCGCGCCGCTGTACTTCGGGCGCAACGAGGAGTGCGGGCTGCGCTGCGTATATCACGGCTGGAAGTTCGACACCTCTGGCACCTGCATCGACATGCCCAGCGAGCCGCCCGAGAGCAATTTCAAGGACCGCATCGCGGTCAAGGCGTATCCGGCGGCCGAGGAGGGCGGCGTCATCTGGGTCTACATGGGTCCGCCCGAGCATCAACCGTCGGGTCCGCCGCAACTGCCGTTCACGTTCGTGCCCGATGAAGAGCGGCGACAGGCCAAATTCCTGGTCGAAGCGAACTGGCTGCAGTGTCTGGAGGGCGAGCTGGACACCGTCCACGTCTCGTTCCTGCACAGCGTCTTCGCGGACGATGGCACGGGCATCATGAACCTGGTCCGCGAGGATGGCTACGTGAACGACCGCCATCCGCGGCTGTTCGTGGTGGATACGCCGTACGGGTTCTGCTACGGCGGACGTCGCGCTCAGAAGGCGGGCAACTACTACTGGCGCGTGACGCAGTTCCTGCTGCCGATTTTCGCTTTGATTCCCTCGGCGTCTGGCTACACCAGTGGCGCCACGATCTGGATGCCCATCGACGACAACCACTGCTGGCGGCTCCTGCTCGGCGGCTCGCGCGTTCCTGGCTCCGTTCCTACGAACGGTTCGGCTAATCAGGCGCAGCCACCGCGTCGGCCAGTGCTACCCACCGAGCCGGGAACCTTCCGCTTCCCCGACGGCACCGAGATCGACACCCTGCTGCCCACGTACCGTCGTTCGAACCGCTACGGGTTGGACCGCGAGGTACAGCGCAAGGTCAGCTTCTCGGGCATGCCGTTCATACCAACGCAGGATCAGGCGATGACCGAGGGCATGGGCTACGTGTGCGACCGAACCCAGGAGCACCTGGGCACGACCGATCTCACGATCATCCACATGCGCCGCCTGATGCTCAAGCTGGTGCACGACCTGGAAAACGGCATCGAGCCGTTTGCCGCGAGTCGGCCCGAGCTGTATCGCGTCCGCCCGCTCGACGTGGTCTCCGATAACTCGGAGCTACCGCTGGTGCTGGAAGAGTTCCAGGAGGAGACGCTCCTGCCCGTCTAGCGTCGCGTCGGCGGCGAGCCAGTGGATGCGCGGGTCGCGGCGGAACCAGGTGAGCTGCCGTCGCGCGTAAGCGTGTGTGGCGTGCTTGATCTGCTGTATGGCTTCCGCGAGCTCCAGTTGGCCGTGAATCACCCGCGCCAGCTCGCGGTAGCCGATGCCGCTCATCGACGGCAGGCTCGAGCTGTAGCCGTGCGCCAGCAGGCCGCGCACCTCATCGAGGAGGCCCGCCGCGAGCCACGCGTCGATGCGCGCATCGATCCGCTGGTAGAGCTCCTGGCGCTCCACGGTGAGGCCCACGAACACCGGCTTGAACGGCATGTCGGTGCGCCGCTTCTGCCATTTCGAGAACGGAACGCCCGTGGCGTGATGCACTTCCAGTGCACGGACGACGCGCCGTTTGTTCTTGGGATCGATGCGTTCTGCCGCCACGGGGTCGACGCGAGCGAGCTGCGCCTGCAGTGTCTGCCAGTCCTGCCCTTCGAGCTCCGCCCTGAACGCCGGGTCGGGCGCGACCTCGGGCAGCCGCAGACCGTCGCACACCGCTGAGACGTACAGCCCCGCGCCGCCAACCAGCAGCGCCAGCTTGCCACGTGCGTGAATGTCGGCGATCGCGGCGAGCGCCTGCTGCTGATAGTCGGCGAGGGTGTACGGCTCATCGGGCGCCACGACATCGAGCAAGTGATGTTGTGTCCGCGCGCGCTCGGCGGGCGTCGGTTTCGCGGTGCCGATGTCCATCCCGCGATAGACCGTCCGCGAGTCGGCCGAGACGATCTCGCCGCCGCACCGTTCGGCGAGCCGTAGCGCCAGGACGCTCTTGCCCGAAGCAGTCGGCCCGACGATTACGAGAAGAAGGTCTTTGCCAGCGTCCGCCATTCGCTGAGCGCTGGGACGCGACGATCCTGGTTCAGCACCTGCACGCACACGTGGTCGGCGCCCGCGGCGTGGTGCTCGCGCACCCGTTCGAGGATCTTCGCGGGGGTGCCCCAGGCGACGATATCGTCGACCACGCGGTCGCTCCCGCCGTTGTCCAGCTCCTCCTGCGCGTAGCCGAGTCGCAGCAGATTGTTCACGTAGTTGGGGGCGCCAAGGTACATGGTCATGTGCTGTCGAGCTAATGCGCGGGCGGTGTCGGGATCGGTTTCGAGTGCCACCATGAGCTCGGTCGCGACCAGCTTGCCCGGACCGACCGCCTCGCGGGCGACCTTCGTGTGCGACACCGGCACGAAATACGGGTGGGTGCCCCAGGTTTTTACCCGCGCGAGCTCCAGGCTCCTGGGACCCAGTGAGGCAACCACGCGCCGCTCTATGGGCACTGATGGCGACTGCGCGTCGAGCTCGTCGAGGTAAGTCCTGAGCTTCTGCATCGGCTTCTGGTAGGTCAGGCCGGCGCGCTCGACCACATGCGGGTGGCTGATGCCGATGCCCAGCAGGAACCGACCCGGGAAGCGCTGCTCCCAGTCGAAGTAGTCGCGGGTGACGTCCGCGGGCGGGTGCGTCCAGATACTCAGGATGCCCGTGGCAACCACGACGCGCTGGGTCGCCGCTAGCAGCGCAGTGATGTGCTCGGTGACGCCCTCGCGCGGTCCGCCGGGGAACCACACGGCGCCATAGCCCAGCTGCTCGAGGCCCGCGGCTGCTCGCGCCGCCTCGTCGCGCTCCGCATTGCGCAGCGCAGCGCTCCAGATACCTATGCGGCCCAGGTCCACTCTTCGGATAGTACGTTGCCCGTACCATCGGAGGTGCTAGCGCGATATGGATGTCTCGCTCGACGGCAAGGTTGCCCTGGTCACGGGCGCAGGCCCGAACATCGGCAGCGGCATCTCGCTCATGCTCGGCAAATACGGCGCCCGAGTCGCGTGCAACGACATTCGCGCCGAGGCCGCCCAGGCTACGCAGAAGCGGCTGGAGCGCAACGGCTGCACGGGCATGTCGGTGGTCGGCGACGTCACGGTCGAAGACGACGTCAAGCGGTACATCAAGGAAGTGCTCGATACCTGGGGCCGCATCGACATCCTGGTCAATAACGCTGGGCTGCTCGGCGGCCGCGGCCTGCTGCAAGAGAACCTCAAGGATTTTCTTCGGCACATCGAGGTCAACGCGGCTGGGCATTTCTTGAACAGTAAGTACGTGGCCATCTCCATGATTGAACGGAACATCAAGGGCGCGATCTGGGCGATCAGCTCGTCGTCGGGTGTGCAGGGCATACCGGGCGCGATCGCCTACTCCTTCCACAAGAGCGGCCTGTTCAATTTCGTTCGCGCGGCGGCCATTGAGCTCGCGCCGTATGGCATCCGCGTCAACTCGTTCACGCCCGCGGCGCCCGCGCCCGACAACCCCGAGTTCATCGCCGAGCGTGCTGCCCGCGCACCCTCGGCGGGTCTCGGACGCCCCGATCCGAGCACGCTCCCCGCGTGGTGGCGCAGTTGGGGCCGGGTGAACGCACGCGCGAACGTGCCCATGGGCGAGTCGCCCACACCCACCGATCTTGGGCACGTGATCGCGTGGGTCTCGTCAGACTACGGGCGCCTGATCACCGGCTGCGACTTCACGGTGGACGGCGGTGCGCGGGCAAAATCGTGGGCCTATACCCCGGGCGAGGACAACGCCGGCCCCATTCCGCTCATCAAGATGGACGCCAGCGGTGCCGAGTAGGACCATCGAAACCAACGACGCTTTCGCGGCCATCGAGGCGTACTTCGAAAATGGCTGGACCGATGGACTGCCCATTGTTCCGCCACGACCGCATGTGGTCGCCGACTTCATCGCCACGGTGGGCCGCGACCCCGACGAAGTGCTGATTTCGATCTCCGAGACCAACATGCACTGCACCGTCGAACACGCCGCGACCAACGCTGTCATGGCCGGCTGCAAGCCCGAGTACTTTCCGGTCGTGGTCGCGGCGATCGATGGCTGGAACGACAAGCGCTGGGGCCCGACCGCGTTCTATGTCGGCAACGCCAGCACGGGTGGCGCGGGCCAGCTCGCGATCGTCAGCGGACCGATTCGGCATGCACTCGGTTTTCTCAGTGGCGTGAACGTGTTCGGACCGGGGCCGAACAATCGAGCGAATGCCACCGTCGGTCGAGCGTTGCGACTCGTGATGATCAACGCGCTGGGTATGCACCCCGGCGTCTTCGACATGGCCATCCAGGGCCACCCGGGCAAGTACAGCTTTTGCATCGCCGAGGACGAAGAAGCCAGTCCGTGGGAGCCGTTGTCGGAGGAGCGTGGGTTTGCTCCTGGCGTGAGCACGGTGACCGTGGTGGGAGCGCGCGGCCCGATCCCGGTCGATGAGCGGTCGCACGATGACGCCGAAGGCATCCTGGACGCGATCGCGCAGGTGATGCCGCTCGCGCGCGGCACGGGACCCTACGTGCTGGCGATGGGCGCGGAGCACGCCCAGATCATCGGCGGCCGCAATGGCTGGTCGAAGCAGCAGGTCAAGGAGTATCTGTTCGAGAAAACTCGCCGTCCGGTGGGCGTCAATCGACCTCCGCCGCGAGCGACTGTGAGGACCGTCGACGGCATAGACTACGTGTATCTGGTGCGCGTGCCCGAGGACATCCTCGTCGTCGTCGCCGGCGGCGGCAACGGCGGGCTGACCGCCATCATTCCGACCTGGGTGTATGCCGTGCCACCGGGTGACTGGGTCACCCGCGAGATCAAGACGTCCAACGCTTCATGACGTCCAACGCCTCATCACGTCCAATGCCTCATGACGTCCAACGCCTCATCACGTCCAACGCCTCATCCTGAGCGGAGCGAAGGATCTACCCCCATGCCTCTAACGACGCTCGATCCAACTGGCGCCAAGCAGGTCGAGCTGAACAGCATCGCGCCGCGGGTGAGCGGCCTGCGCGGGAAGCGCGTCGGGCTGCTCTACAACGTGAAGCACAACGCGCGCGAGCTCGTGCTGGAGATTGGCGCGTTATTGCAAGAGCGCTATGGCGCTGAGCTCGGCGAGCCGATGCTGACCGCGGGTCAGTCGGGCATGCTGGCCAAGCCGGAGCAGTTGCAGGAGCTCGCTTCGAAATCCGATCTGGTGGTGACGGCCATCGGGGATTGAGGGTCGTGTACGGGGTGCAGTTTGCACAACGCCACGGAACTCGAAAAGCTCGGCACTCCGACCGCGGTCCTGTGTACCGAGCCGTTCGCCAAGACCGCTGAGAGCATGGCCCGGCGGCGCGGCTTCCCCAATTACCGCTACATCCTCGTCGAGCATCCGCTCTCGAGCGCCCGCGCTGAAGGTATCCGAGCTCGTGCCGAGAAGGCGCTCCCCGAGGTTCTGGAGATCCTGCTCGGTCATTCGTAATTTAGGAAATTGCGTTCGGGAGTGGGCCGCTCGCTTCGGTCCGCGCTTACGATTTAGGAAATTTGCGCGCTTCGTAGCCGCGCTCGCTTCGGTCCGCTCGGGCGCCGCTGGTCGCGTCGCCCGGACGCCCTTCGGGCTGCTCCCTGCGCTCCCGCTCGGCATACCCCTTCGTGGAGGCGCTTGCGTGCCGCTGGGGGAGGAGGGCAGCCAGGGAACTTGCTCCGTGGTGGGGCGGCCGTCGCATCACGCGCGGCTTGGATGCTCGTGGCGAGCAGCAGCCGGTTATCGCCTCTAGCTCGCCCTCACCCTAGCCCTCTCCCAGAGGGAGAGGGAACAAGCAGTGCCTGCCAGCGCAGCATCACGCTTACAGTCCGACCGTGGATGGCCTCTTGCCCAGCGAAGCGAAGGCGCGGCTCTGAAGGGTATGCCAAGCGGGAGCGCAGGGAGCAGCCCGAAGGGCGTCCGGGCGACGCGACCAGCGGCGCCCGAGCGGACCGAAGCGAGCGCGGCACGGGTGTCACGCAAATTTTCCAGATCGTGAGCGCGGACCGAAGCGAGCGCGGGAACGCTGAAACGCAAATCTTCCGAAAACGCCTCTTAGATTGAGCGGCTCAGCCTTTGATCGCTCCGCTGAGCACACCGCTGGTGAAGTACCGCTGCAGGAACGGATAGACGAGCAGGATCGGCACCAGCGCCGTGACGACCACGGCCATCTGCAGCGACTGCAGTGGCGGCACCGAATCCAGCGCCTCGCCCGCCGTGGGCAGCGGTGCACCTTGCACGACGTACAGCCGCAGCACCAGCTGCAGCGGCCACATCGAGCTGTCGTTCAGGTACAGCAGCGCGTTGAAGAAGGCATTCCAGTACGTGTTGACGGCGTAGAACAACGCGATCACGGCCAGCACCGCTTTGGACAGCGGCAAAACAATCTTCAACAACACATCGAAGTCATTGGCGCCATCGATCTTGGCGCTGTCGATCAACTCCGTCGGAATCCCCATGAAGAACTGCCGTAGCACGACCAGGTTGAACGCACTGATTACCACAGGCAGAATCAACGAGGCGTACGAATTCAACAAGCCGTACTGCTTCACGGCCAGGTAATTCGGAATGATGCCGGGCGTAAACAGCAGCGTTGTCAACGCGAGCACGAGAATCCACTTGCCGCCGATGATCTTGCGCGACAAGCCATAGGCCATACCCACGGTCAGGGCCATGCTCAGCAACGTGCCAACGACGGTGATTCCAAAACTCACCATGGCCGCGCGAGTTACCACACCACCGGCGAAGATCGTGCGGTACGAGTTCCACGTTGGATGCTCGGGCCAGATGACCAGACCACCGTTCTTGATCACGTCTTGGTCGCTGGCCAGGCTGGTCGCGACCACGCTAAAGAACGGATAGATGATGACGAACAGAATGACGGCGAAGACGCCGACCTTGACAGACTTCTCGAACAGCGTTTCCTGTTCGAGCCAGGCCGGTCGGCCGCTGAGACTACTGGTGTCGATCATGAGGCGAACAACCCATCCTGGCCCGCCTTGCGCGCCAGCTTGTTAGCCCCGATCACCAGCACAGTGCCGAGGATGCCCTTGATCAAGCCCGCGGCGGCGGTGATACCCCACTGCCCACCGACGATGCCCTTGAAGTACACGTAGGTGTCGAGGATTTCGGCCGCGCCCGGGCCAACCGCGTTGCGCTGGAGCAGGATCTGCTCGAAGCCACCGGCAGCGCCGCCGCCGCCCACCGTGAGCACCGTACCGACGCGCAAGATCAACAGCAGCACGGTCACGCCCATGATGCCCGGGACGGTAATGTTCCACAGCCGCTGCCAGCGCCCGGCGCCGTCGACGACCGCCGCCTCATAGAGCGCGGTCTCGATGTTCAGCAGTGCCGCGAGGTAGATGATCGTGGCCCAGCCGGTCTCCTTCCACATCAGCTGCAGCACGACCAGCGGCTTGAACAACGCCGGTTCGGTCATCACGTTGAGGGCTGGCAAACCGAGATCGCGCAGCACATGCACGAAGACGCCCGACCCACCGAGCACTTGCTGCCAGATCGAAACGACGATGACCCATGAGATGAAGTGCGGCAGATAGACCGTGCTCTGGATGATGCGGCGGACTTTGGTGCTGATGACGCCGTGCAGCATCAGCGCGAGTGCAATTGGCGCGGGAAAGTAGAAGATGATCTGCAGCAGCGAAATCGTGATGGTGTTCGCGACTGCCTGCCAGAAGGCGCCATCCGAGAGCATCGCCTGGAAGTTCGCCAGGCCGATAAACGGGCTATCCTGGAAACCCAGGAATGGCAGGTAGTCCTGGAACGCGATGATGTTGCCCAACAAGGGCAGGTAGTGGAACAGGATGAAGTAGAGGACCCCCGGCGCGATCAGCACGAGCATGAACCGATCGCGCCAGATCTGCTCCCACACCGTCGACTTACGGGCGGTGATGGTTGGGGCGGCACCTACACGCCCGACCGCGGTCGATGCCTGTTTGACGTTCACCGCGCTCATATGAGAGTCTCCGATCGGAGCGCCTGGTTTACGGACTTCGTCATCAGTCCAGTCCGCGTCCCCTGAGACGTGAGCATATCCTCTTCGGAGGTTAGCGCATAGTTGTCCATGAGTCTTGCAAACGGTGGAACCCTCAAGTACGTCGGCCGGCGCACCAAACGCAGCGATGCGCCCGAACGGCTAACTGGCAAACTGCGCTTCGCCGCCGACCTGCCCCTTCCGGGAATGCTGCACGCGCGCCTGGTGCTCAGCCCATACGCCGCTGCGCGCATCGTCGCGATAGCCACGGACGTGGCGCGCGAACTACCGGGTGTCGATGGCGAGTTGCGCGTGCGCGGCGTACCCGATAAATCGGTGGGCTTGCCGCAGATCTATCGGATGTCCACCTCGTTCGGGGGCAAGCATCCAGCGGTCCAGGGACGCGGCCAATCGGTGGTCGATCAGCAGGCGCCGGGCTTCGCCGTCCACATTGCGCGCGTACATGTGACCCCGAAACGGGCAAGGTGACACCACGGCGGTACGTTGCGATCCAGGACGTCGGCAAAGCCCTCACCCCCGCCAACGTCGAGGGGCAGATGATGGGTGCGGTGGTGCAAGCGGTCGGCTGGGGACTGTTCGAGACCATTCCCTACGATGAGCAGGGCACGCCGCTAGCGACGTCATTCCTCGACTGCGCGGTGCCGAACGCTGCCCAGTCGCCGCAGATCGACGCGGTGATCGTCGAGGTGCCATCCGAGCAGGGCGTCTTTGGCGCGCGCGGCGTCGGCGAGCCGCCGGTGATCCCGGGCCCGGCCGCGATCGCCAAGGCCGTTCGGGCCGCGTGCGGCGCCCGCGTCACCGAGCTGCCGATCACCCCGGAGAAGGTTCAGCGGGCGCTCGCGATCGCATGAAACCCGCCGCCGTATCGGCGCCCGCATCCGCCCATCTGGATTGGCGGCAACTCGCCCGCCACCCAAGCACTGGTCGCGAAGATGGCCAGCGGCTGGGTCTTGCTCTCGCGCGGCGACGTTCGTCCCGTCATCGAGGAAGCTCGGGCGCGGCCCGACTGGCCACGAAGCCGCAAGATCACGATCGTCGGGGGCGCTTCCTTCGAGCCAGCCGACACCCTGGCCGAGCGGGTGGCGCAGCTCGAATCGTGGGGCGTGAACTACGTGCGGATCACCTGCGCTGACGCCGAGCAGCAGGCGCTGTTTGCCAGCGACTACCTCAGGCTGGCGCCAGCACGTCCATCTCGGTGAGCGCGATGACCTCCTCGGCGGTGAAGCCTGGCGCGACGTCTTCGAGCACGAACCCCTCGGCGGCGCGGCGCAGCACTGCCAGGTCGGTGACCACGATATTCACGCACGCGACGCCAGTGAGCGGGTACGTGCAGCGTCGCACCAGCTTGGCGCGGTCTTTACTGTCGCGGTGCTCCATGAGCACCACGACCGTGGCCCCACCTGCGACCATGTCCATCGCCCCGCCGATGCCGCCACCCACGATCTCAGGCGTGCTCCAGTTGGCCACGTTGCCCGCCTGGTCGACCTGGTAGGCGCCCAGGCAGACCACATTGATCTTGCCCGAGCGCACCATCTCGAACGCACTCACGCTGTCGAAGTAAGCCGTCCCGGGCGGCGACGATACGAAGTTGCCACCGGCGTCGATCACGTACGAATCGACTTCGGCGCCCTCGACGATCCCGCCGTAGCCCAGGATGCCGTTTTCGCCGTGCAGTCGGATGTTGCGCCCGCCGAGATAGTTCGACACCAGCGTCGGGATGCCCAGCCCGAGGTTGACGAAGCTGTCGTCGGGCAACAGCGCCGCGGCCCGCTCCGCCATCTGCGCGCGCGTCCAGGCCAGTTTGCCGTTGTACTCGCGTGCCGCATCGGATGGGCGGCGATAGCGGCCAACCGAGTGCGTCGACATGGGCACCGTGCGTTTGACCACGCGCGCCACGAACGAGCCCGCCAGGCCGACCCGATCGGGCGGAATCTCTCCGACTTCGACGATCTCATCTACCTCGGCGATGGCCACACGAGCAGCTTTGGCAAAGCTGGGATTGAAGTGCTGACTGCTGCCGTGGAACTCGAGGTTGCCGAGTGGGTCGGCGCGATACGCCGTCACGAAGGCGTAGTCGACCTTGATCGCGCGCTCGAACAGGTACGACTTGCCGTCGAACTCGCGCACTTCTTTGCCCTCGGCGATAGGGGTGCCGAAACCGGTCGGGGTGTAGACGCCAGCGATTCCAGCGCCGCCCGCGCGCAAGCGTTCGACCAGGGTGCCCTGCGGCACCATCTCGAACGCGATCTCGCCCGAGCTGACCCGCTGCCCGGCCGCCGATTCGACGTTCGGCCGCTGCACGAACGACACGATCAGCCGCGAGACCTGGCCGTTCTCGATCATCTTGCCCGCCGGCCCACCGACGCCGTTGGCGACCAGCGTCAGGTTGCGGGCCTTGTGCTCCGCCGCCGCCAGCAGGAGGCTGGTCGGCACGCCCGAGCTCAGCCCAAAGCCCGAGACGGCGATGCTCGCACCATCTGGCAGGTCCGCGATCGCTTCCTCGGGAGATCCAAAGACCTTACTCACGCCGGCCTCCGAGTGTCATCCCGAGCCTGCGAGGGATCTCGTGCTTGGCGGTCCGTACGTGAGATCCCTCGTCGTACCTCCTCGGGATGACGCATGTCAGATCGCCCGCGCCCGCCCTGCCCAGTACGGCTCGCGCAGCTTGCGTTTGTAGAGCTTACCGCTCGGATCTCTGGGCAGCTCACTCAGAAAATCGATCGAGCGCGGCAGCTTGTAGCGGGCGATGCGGCCCTGCAGGAACTCCAGCAGCTCGGCCACCAGGGCATCGTTTGGGGATACGCCCGGGGCGGGCTCGACGACAGCTTTGACTTCTTCGCCCCATTCGTCGTTCGGCACGCCGAATACCGCTACATCGCCGACCTTGGGATGGTTGATGAGCTCGTGCTCGACCTCGGCCGGGTAGATGTTGACGCCGCCGGAGATGATCATGTCGACTTTGCGATCGCACAGGTACAGATAGCCGTCCTCGTCGAGGTAGCCGACGTCGCCGACCGTCGCGTATTTGCCGCTCTTGGCCCGCGCGGTCTTGTCCGGGTCCTTGTAGTACTCCAAGCCGCCGCGGGCGATGCTGTACACCGTTCCGATCTGGCCGACTGGCAGCAGGTTGCCGTCCTCGTCCATGATCACAATCTCGTTGTCGCCGCGCGCCTTGCCGACCGAACCCGGTTTACGCAGCCACTCGTCCGAGAAAATAATTGTGCCGCCAACGCCCTCGGTCGAGTTGTAGTACTCGTCCAGAACAGGGCCCCACCACTCGATCATGCGTCGCTTGACTTCGGGCGGACATGGCGCTGCACCGTGGATCACGTGGCGCAGCGAGGAGATGTCGTACCGCTGCTTCACCTCGTCGGGCAGCGCCAGCAAGCGCACGAACTGCGTCGGCACCATGTGGGTGATCGTGACCCGATACCGCTCGATCAGCTGCAGCGCGCGCTCGGGATCGAAGCGGTCCATGATGACCAGCGTGTGCCCGAGATGGACCGACGGGATGGACATGACCAGCGGCGCCGTGTGGTACCACGGGCAAGCCAGCAAGTGGACGTCGTCGCGCTCGTCGCGCCTGACGCCGTAGCCTTCGAGCGCCGCACCCAGGTTCGAGTCGCTCGGCTCGGTGCCCAGTAACGCACGCCGCACGCCCTTCGGTCGACCAGTCGTCCCCGAGGTGTAGTTCATCACCTGGCCGAGCAGGCGCCGGGCAGGCGCGCTGGTCGGCTGGCCGCGTTTCAGCTCCGCGTAGTCGCGGAACCCGCCGATGCTGCCGATGGCAAAGCGGGCGCTAGCCGGAATGGCCGCTTCATCCGCCGCGGCGGCGCATGCATCAGCAAATAGCTCGTGAGCGAAGAATGCTTTCGCCTCGCAGTCCTGCAGGACGTACGCGATCTCGGGTCCGACCAGGTGGAAGTTGATCGGCGTGAGGTACCAGCCAGCCTGCTGCATCGCCAGGAAGATCTCGTAGGCCTCGAGCGAGCTGGGCAGCACAGCGGCGATGGCATCGCCCGGCTGCAAGCCCAACGCGCGCAGCCCGTGCACCAGCTGATTGGCGCTGACCAGGAGCTCGCCCGCGCTGACCGCGTGTTCATCGGACTCGACGATCGCCACATGCGTTGGATCCGCGGCGGCGCGTTCCCAGAAGTTCTCGAACCCCATCGCCGGCTAGCTCGCGCGCAGGCCCAGCAGCCGCGCCGCGTTCTCCTTCAAGATGAGCGGCATCACTTCCTCGCGGAAGCCCGCCGAACCGGCGTCGGCCAGCCAGCGATCGGTGGTGATCATGGGATGGTCCGAGCCGAAGAGCACTTTGTTCTTCAGGAGGGTGTTCGCGTACTGCACCAGTTGCGGGGGGAAGTACTTGGGCGACCAGCCCGACAGGTCGATATAGACCTGCGGTTTGTGCAGCGCCACCGACAGCGCCTCGTCCTGCCACGGGAAGGACGGGTGGGCCATGATGATCGGCATCTCTGGAAAGTCGACGGCGACGTCGTCGAGGTGCATCGGATTGCCGTACTTGAGGTGCACCCCGCCGCCGCCGGGCGCGCCCTGGCCGACCGCGGTCTGGCCGGTGTGGAAGAGCGCCGGCACCTTGTGTGCCGCTAACACTTCGTACAGCTCATAGAAGCGCCGCTCGTTGGGGTAAAAGGCCTGCGTGAGCGGGTGGAATTTGAACCCGCGCGCGCCGAGCGAAATGAGCTGCTGGGCGTCGCGCGCGCCGGCCTTGCCACGCCACGGATCGACCATCACGAATGGGATCATGATGTCGTTGTTGGCCGAGGCAGCCTCCAGCATCTCGTCGTTGGTCACACCACCCGGCCGCCAGCCCAGCGTCGACTGCGGATCGCCACCCCAGATCGCGCACGCGATCTTGCGCTCGCGGTAATAGGCCGCCGTCTGGTCGGGCGTCTGGCCTTGTGCGCCGCTGCGTTGGCTCTGCCGTGACAGCGTGTCGTCGCGGGTAGGTCCGGTGCGCTCGGCGGGTGGATTCTTGGCCGAGATTCCGGCGTGGACGTGGATGTCGATGGCCAGCAGCGCATCGACGTCGATAGCTGGGGTATAGGTCATCGGGCCGGTCGTCAGTCTACTAGGCTCACAGCTTCATCCTGAGCGGCTCACAGCCTCATCCTGAGCGCAGCGAAGGATCTCCGAACGCGACCGTAGATCCTTCGGCTTCGCCTCTAGGATGAGGCGGTCCCCACGGTAGACTGACCATCTGATGGCTGAGGAGTCCAACGATCTGGTGATCGTCGGTGCTGGCCTGGCCGGACTCACCGCCGGTCTGATCGCCGCCCGCCACGGACTTCGCCTGACGCTGGTCGATCCCGGCACCATTGGCGGCCAGGTCCTGAACGTCGAAAAGATCGAAAATTTCCCTGGTTTTCCCGAGGGCATCGCGGGCTTCGACCTCGGCCCGATGGTTCAAGAGCAGGCCGAGCGCGCGGGCTGCGGCTTCGTCATGGATACCGTCACCGGCCTCGAAGTGCGCGGCGACGAGCGGATCGTGCACTGTGAGGGTGCCGATCTGTCGGCCAAAGCCGTGATCGTCGCGGCGGGCTCCGCCTTGCGGTCGCTGGGCATCCCCGGTGAGGATGAGTTCATCGGTCGCGGCGTCTCGCACTGCGCCTCGTGTGATGCCCCGTTCTACGTTGGCAAAGAGGTCGCGGTCGTGGGCGGCGGCGATGCCGCGCTCGACGAGGCCGCCGTCCTGGCCGATCAGGTCGCGCGCGTGACCATCTTTCACCGTGGCGCCGAGTTTCGTGCTCAGCACGCTGCGCGCGAGCGCCTCGCCAGCAAATCCAACATCGAGACCGCCTTTGGCGCCGAAGTCGTCGAGATCCGCGGCGCCGACAGCGTCTCGTCTGTGCTCGTGCAAACCAACGGCCAGACCCGCGAGCAGGAGCTGGCCGGCGTCTTCATCTTCGTCGGCCTCGAGCCGAACACGGCGTGGCTGCGCGATGTCGTCGACCTCGATCCGACTGGCCACATCGTTACCGACATCCATCTCCAGACTTCGCTGCGCGGTGTCTTCGCCGCCGGGGACATCCGCCAGGCCTCGGTGGCACAGCTGGCGGCCGTCGCCGGCGATGGCGCCACCGCCGCCGTCAATGCGTTCCGCTACCTCAGGGGGTGATCATGGACCGCCAGTACTCGATGCCGGCCGAACAGGCCGCCGAAGCCATGCTCGCGTCGATGAAGCTGAATGGCATCGAGCGCATCTGGTTCACCTCGGGCACCGAGCTGGCCTTTCTGCAAGAAGTGCCGGTCAAGCACCAGGCGCTGGGCCGCCCGACGCCAAAGATCATGACCATGACCCACGAGAACGCGGCCCTGTCTGCCGCCTGCGGCGAGACCATGCTCACGCACAAGCCTGCCGCGACCGCCGCCCACGTCGAGTGCGGCATGATCAACGCCGGCGGCTCGATCCACAACGCGGACCGTGGCCATTACCCGGTGCTGATGATGTCTGGCTATCCGCCATCGGCGGAATCGGGCAGCGTCCCGGGTGCGCGTGACGCGGGCATCCAGTGGTACCAGCAGATCCCCGACCAGGGGCAGATCGTGCGCCAGTACATGCGCTGGGATCACAAACTGGCCGGCTACGACAACCCTGGCACCGTCGTCACGCGCGCGGTGCAGGTGATCCTGAGTGAGCCACAGGGCCCCGGGTACCTGGCGATTCCACGTGAGGCGGCAATGCGGCCAATGGACGGCGCGGCGTTTCCGTTGCTCGAGCACCTGCCACCAGTGGGGCTGCCGGTTGCCGATCGCCCGCTGCTCCGCCAGGCCGCCCAATGGCTCCTGGCGGCTGAACGGCCGGTCATTTGCGTGTCCCGACTCGGGCGCGACCCGTCCGCCGTGCCGGCGCTGGTCCAGCTCGCGGAATTGCTCGGCGCTTCGGTGCTCGCCGACGGCTTCCGCGTGAACATGCCCGCTAACCACCCCCTCGTTGCGCCGGGCGGATTCATGGCCAGTCCACCGCCCGATGCCGACTGCGTGCTGGTGCTGGACATGCTGGTGCCGTGGTCGACCACGACGTTCCGACCGGGCCGTGACGTCAAGATCGTTACGCTGGCGCTCGATCCGATTCATCGCATGACACCCATCTACGAGTACCCGTCAGATCTGGTCATCGGCGGCGACGCCGGCAAATCGCTGCCGCTGTTGATCGAGGAGCTGCAGTCTGCGATGTCCGCCGACCAGCGCCGGCGCTGCGCGGAGCGTGGCGAGCGCCTCACCACCGAGGGCCGCCAGCGTCAGCGTGGTGCTGAAGCTGCCGCCCGCGGCGAACGTGACCAGGGCCACATCACCCCGACCTGGCTGAGCTACCAGGTCGGCCAGACGCTCGC
>WNGA01001625.1_pt1 | contig 40384 bp, 56 predicted proteins | sample 5400061 | NCBI WGS metagenome assembly WNGA01 (sample SAMN13153366, study PRJNA577476) | soil metagenome | isolation source: 100 cm soil or saprolite under grassland replicate 2 | place: USA:California | collected 2016-06-15 | reverse complement strand
GCCTGGTGCGGCGGACGGGCGGCGTTACCCGTGGATCTGGACGTTGCCCTGCGTCAGCACGCCCGAAGCGCTGAAGCCGGTCGAGGCCTGAATCGCGAACGTGTCGGCGCCGATCCCCGATTCGCCGAGATCGTCGACGTCGATGCGATACGTGGCGGCCGCGCCGTTGACGGTCGCGTGGCCCCAGAAGGTCACGTGGGTGCCGTTTCCGGAAAACAACGTGACGTCGAGGCACTTGACCTTGGCGTCGCCGACCCGGGCGACGACTGTGCATCCGCCGCGCAGCCCCCCGTCGCTCTCGGCATGGAACCCGAACGTGATCGTGGAGCCGATCTGCCCGCCGCCGGTCGCATGGCCGATGCCCGAGACCGGGAAGACCGTCGTTTCAGACGAGCGGAAGGCCTGGTTCAGCACGTTGCTCGGTGCGACCGACCCCGCCGGTTCCACCGATGTGAGGATGAGTTGATCGATCAGAAGACCGGATTCGCCGACGTCGTCGAACATACCGGTGTTCGTCTCGATCGTCGCGTCGTAGCTCAGCCAAAACCGGTCGAGTCTGGATTAAGCTCCCGGAAGGTCCTCGTGATCAGCGAGCTGCCGAACGGCGAGGGTGTACCGAAGTCGTTGCACAGCCCGCTCACGGACCCGGCGATCATGAGTTCGGCGTGCCCGTGACCTGGCCGGTCTCCGAGCTGATCGTGAAGTACGTCTGGACGACGGTCACCTCGTAGAGCGGAATCCCGTGGACGAGCGTGCCGGCCGGCGCGGCTGCCGATGGTGACGATGCCGCTCTCCGTGAATGTGCCTGGGTATGTGCCGACCGCGACTCCGGTAGCCGAGAACGACATCGTCGACGTCGAGCCCGGGTTGCATGACGCCGTGATCGAGACCGAGTCGGCGACGAAGAACTCGGTAGAGAGGGTCGGCGGAAGCGTGTCGGCGGCGACCGACGATGCCCCGAGCGTTGCCAGGACCGCGGACACGACCAAGGTTGCCAGGCTCGAGTGTCGCATGACGGTTGCTCCTTCGGTGGGCTCGGATGGGCCGCGTCCAGCAAGTCCGGGTCGTCTCGCACGGGCCTTTCAGCGTCCCGGGCGCAGCGTATGAGATGCCCGCCCGAATGGAGAAAGGCCGGGAAACGAGCCTCACATCGTGATGACGACCTTGCCCCTCGCGCGACCGTCGTCGACCCAGCGCAGGGCGTCGACCACCTCGTTCAGCGAGAATTGTCGATCGATCACCGGTTTGAGCTTGCCGGCCGCGATCAGCTGCTTCAGGGTGGCCACGTCGTCGGGGTTAAACGGCTTCCACCAGATCAGGAGGCCGCTCCAGCGGTCGCTGAACCTCGAGATCAACGGCCCCAGCAGGAGTGCCGAGAAGATCGGCACGGAGGTCCCGCCGAGCGTGACGTAGACGCCCTTCGGTCGCAGGGCCCGTCGGACACGGAAGATCGAATGGTGGGAGTCGGTGTCGACGATCCAGTCATAGCGCTCGCCGGCGCTCGTGTAGTCGACCTTGGTGTAGTCGATCACGTGGTCGGCGCCGAGCGAACGCACGAAATCCACCTTTTCGGTGCTGCAGACGCCGGTCACCTCCGCCCCCATCGACTTCGCGATCTGGACGGCGAACGGGCCCACGTTGCCCGACGCGCCGTCGATCAGGACCTTGTCGCCTGGTTCCGGGGTCCGGCCATTGCGCAGCCGCAGACCCTGGAGCGCGAGGATCGCCGAATGCGGAAGGGTGGCGGCTTCCTCGAAGGTCATGCCGGACGGCATCGACTCGAACGCCTTCTCCGGTGCGCAGACGTATTCGGCGAAGGCGCCTGCGCCCTGCCCAAACGCGAACAGGTCGGCGAAGACCTCGTCGCCCGGCCGGAATCGTGTCACGCCCGCTCCGACGGACTCGACGACGCCGGCGACATCGATTCCGACGCCATGGTGCCGCGGCGCACGGAGGCCCATGAACAGGCGGGCGAACGCCGGCCTGGGCGTGAGACCGTCGAGATCGGCCCGGTTGACGGACGCCGCGCGCACGCGGACGAGCACCTGGTCGTCCGAGGGAACGGGACGATCGACCTCCGTGAGGTGAACGACGTCGGGAGGGCCGTATCGGTCCCGGACAGCCGCCTTCATGCCACGACGGTGCCCCCGGACTCCTCGATGATCCGGGAGATCCCTACGCGAATGAGCGCCGAGGATTCCGCGATCACGACGCGGAGTGGTCCTGTCTCCACGCGCCGATGATGCGCGCCCGCGCCGCCTCCTGCTGCGCCTCAGATCACGGCGATGAGTTTTCGGCGGCGGCGGCGTCCACAATGACGATGGTCATGAAACGCGATCTCCAGCTGACGGATGGGCGGCGGCTCGTCGTCCATGACGGCGGCAGTTCAGGCGCGTCCGACGAGCTCACCTTGATCTGGCACCACGGCTCACCGCAGACGGGGGCGCTCCTGGACCCGCTTCTTGCCGCGGCGGCCGAGCGAAACCTCCGACTGGTCTCGTACGCGCGACCGAGCTACGGCGGGTCGAGCCCGAATCGCGGCCGCGACGTCGCCTCGGCGGCCGCCGATGTCGCTCAGGTCGTCGACGCGCTCGACGTCGATCGATTCGCCGTGATGGGCGCGTCCGGTGGCGGTCCGCACGCGCTTGCCTGCGCTGCGCTCCTGCCCGATCGCGTGATCGGCGCCGTTTGCCTGGCGAGCCCCGCTCCGTACACCGAGAGCTTCGACTGGTACGCCGGCATGGAATCGCCCGGGGCCTTGCGAGCGGCAGCGGCTGGGCGTGAGGCCCGCGAACGCTACGCGGTCACTGATCAGTTCGACGAGAGCATCTTCACGGCGGCCGATTGGGCGGCGCTTGAGGGCACGTGGGCATCGCTTGGTCGTGATGCCGGCCAGGCCGAGGTCGCCGGGCCCGAGGGCCTGATCGACGACGACCTCGCCTTTGCTGCTCCGTGGGGCTTCGACGTCGCGGGGATCAGGCTGCCAGTCCTGCTCGGCCAGGGCGGCGAGGACCGCGTCATCCCGCCGAGCCATGCCGACGCGCTGATGCAGGCGCTGCCAACCTCCGAGCTCTGGCTCCGCCCGCGCGACGGCCATGTCTCGGTCCTCAACGCGTGCCCGGTCGCCATGGACTGGCTTCTCGCCCAGGCCGAACGGCGATAGGCCGTCAGGCGGCGCGCCGGCGCTCGATCATCCCGGCTCCTTTGATCGAGACGCGTTCTGTGAGGGAGTTGCACCTCGTGCCGGGTGGTCTGGAACGCGTGCGATGCGGCGAAGCGTCAACAGTCTGTCTGCTGCCGGGACGAGTTGGAGATGCCATGACGTTTGGCCCTCGGACACTGCTCATCCTCATCGCCGTGATCCTTTTCGCGGTCGCCGCATTCGGCGTCGATGTTCGCGGGATCTCGCTGGTCGCTCTCGGGCTGGCGTTTTTCGCAGCGGCGGAGATCGTGCCTGCCGGCCGATTCGGCGGTCGCCCCTAGCCTTCCGCCACAGGTCCTGCCTCGGCGTGAGGTGTCGCAGCGGCTTCTCGCAAGGCATCAGGCGCCACATCTGAGCCGAGACCGCCGGTAAGCGACCAGCGATCGGCCGTGGACGGCGAAGTCTGCGAAGATCGCCCCGTGACGTCGTGCCAGAGCCTGTCCGGATGACGCGACGCGGCCTCCTCCTGTTCGGCCTGATGTCGGTCATCTGGGGCATCCCCTACCTGTTCATCCGGGTCGCGGTCGCCGAGATCTCGCCGGCAACGCTCGTGCTCTGGCGCACGGCGATCGCGGTGGCGATCCTGCTGCCGATCGCCCTCGTCCGCGTCGACCTCCGACCGATCTTGGCGCGCTGGCATTGGGTCGTCGCCTTCGCCACCGTGGAGATCGCCATCCCGTGGGTCGCACTGGGATCCGCCGAGCAGCATCTCTCGAGCTCGCTCACGGGCCTGTTGATCGCCGGAGTTCCGCTCGTCGGCACGCTGTTCGCGCTGGCGACCGGCGGCGCCGACCGGGTCCGCCCGACGGGCCTGCTGGGGCTCCTGATCGGGCTCGTCGGTGTGGGCGCCATCGTCGGAGCCGACTTCGCCGCGACCGACACGATGGCTCTGGTCGAGATAGCGATCGTGGTGGTGGGCTACGCGGTCGGGCCGGCCATCCTCTCGCGCCGCCTGGCAGGGCTGCCATCGGTCGGCGTGATGGCTCTGTCGCTCGCGCTGTGCGCCATCGTCTACGTTCCGATCGCCGCCCTGCAATGGCCGGCTGCCGTTCCCTCGCCGAACGTGGTGGCCTCGGTGGTGATCCTGGCGGTCGTCTGCACCGCCGCTGCGTTCCTCGTATTCGCCGCTTTGATCGACGAGATCGGCCCTGTCCGGGCCACGGTCATCACCTATGTCAACCCGGCCGTGGCCGCCGTGCTGGGCGTGCTCGTCCTCCACGAGACATTCAGCGTCGCGATGGGGGTCGGCTTCGGCCTCGTGATCCTGGGATCGACCCTGGCGACTCGTCCTCCTGTCACGGCCAAGGAACCGCCCATGGCCGCTCCGGAGGCGGCCCTCCCCACCGGGCCGGAATGACGCTCGACACATCGGAAAACGGCCGTGACGGGGTCGCCGGGCTCATCGTCCGGCGAGCGACCGCCGACGATGCGGCTGCCTGCCACGACGTTCTGTGGGAGTCGGTCACGGATCTTGGGCGGCGCCAGGCCACGCCCCTCGAGGGCAGCGTCAAGGACTGGTGGCGATCAGGCGAATCCGTGCATCGCCACCTCGCCGAACGAGCCGCCGAATGGTGGCTGGCGGAAGACCCGGGCTCGCGGCGCGTGGTTGGATACGCACGGTCGATCGAGCGCGACGGCCTGGTGGAGCTCACCGAGTTCTTCGTTCGGCCCGGGTTCCAGTCACGCGGGCTCGGTCGCGATCTCCTCGAGCGCGCCTTTCCGCAGGACCATGGGCAGAACCGCGGCCGGATCCGCTCGATCATCGCCACGGCTGACGTGCGTGCTCTCGCCCGCTATTACCGAGCCGGGACGGTTGCCCGCTTCCCGTTCTTCACCCTTGGCGCCAAGCCGTCAAGCGGCGAGATCGATCCTCGGCTGGAGCCCGTCGCCCTTGCGCGAGGTAGCGCCGCGATTGCTGCGGTTCGCGACATCGAGCGCAAGGTCCTCGGCTTTGCGCGCGGCGGCGCCGAGATCGACTGGCTCCTCGGCGACCGCGAGGGGTGGTTGTACAGAAACGAAGGCGCGATGGTCGGCTTCGCGTTCGTTGGCAAGGCCGGTACCGGCCCGCTCGCGGCCCTCGACCCAGCCCATCTTCCTGCCGTTCTTGCCCACGTCGAGAGCCGAGCCCGCGCACAAGGCCTCGATCACGTCGAGTTCCAGGTGCCTGGGCCAAACGAGACCGCGATTCGCCACCTGCTGGACCGCGGCTACCGTCTCGATTCCTGGATCAACTTCCTCATGTCGGACCGCCCATTCGGGCAGTTCGATCGGTTCATCGGCTTTGGCCCGCCGATCTTCCTCTGACCCTGGCTCGGCCCGTAGGATGGGGCAATGGCAGAGCCCTCCGTAGAGGTTGACCGCATGGGTCGCCGCGACTCTCGGGCTCCGACGGCGGAGAAGCGCGGTGGGCTCGGTAGGCGGCCGACCATGCCAGTCGTCCTGATACTCGCGGCGGTCACCGTTGGTGGCTGCTCGCTGTTCGGCCGAGCCTGGCTGGGCTCCGGACCGAAGGAGACTTCCGCGCCGCCGTCGCCGAATGCGGCCATGGACTCGGCCTCGCCGGGCGCCTCGAGGAACGGTGGAGCGGAGCTGATCGACGACGCGGCTTCGGGATTCACCCTCCTGCTTCCGCCCGGCTGGATTTCGCTCCGCGCCGGCGACAAGGGCTGGGTCACCGTATATGGCAACCACGGCACTCCTCTTGAGCAGCAGGTCGCCGACGGGACGATCCAGGCCTATGCGCTGCCCCTACCGCCGTCGGCAGACGACAAGGCGCTGAACCTGGCCGTATACGTGATGACGTGTACACGGAAGTACTCAGGAGCGCCCAGGACGTCCGCGAGATCCAGCGCGACGAGCTGGACGTCACGGCAGGACACGCCGTCCGGCTCAGCGGCCTCCGATCGGACAGCGCCGCCGGGCACGTAACCGAGCGTCTTGTTGCTTACATCCTCGTGAGTGGGAACCGCACCTACCACCTGGTCTTCGTCAGCAAGGAGTCGACTTCCGATCGATATGGCCCGGTCTTCCTGTCCGTGATCGAGTCGCTGCGGTTCCGGTAGACGGAGGTAGAAGGAGTCGATCCGGCAGGCCGAGTCCCCTCGGGTCGCCACCCGTGCCGCGAAATTCCGGCGATCCACCTTCCGGGACCACGGCCAGTACAGGGCGGTGGCGATCGAGTAGAGCGTGATGATGTTGACGAAGTTGACGACCCGAGTCCCAATCAGCCTGGCTCACCCTTCTCTGCCTTCGCCTAGTTGCTTGACAACGCAACTAGTTCGGCGTAGCTTACGTTGTAGTTGCGTGAGCAACAACTCTCCGGCGGCGGACGACCGCGCGGGATGACACGAAGGGAACATGGAGTTCCCGGTCTCGGAGGAGGCAACTCCCTTCATGGACACATTCGACCTGGCGCTGCTGATCTTGCGGCTGGGCGTCGGTCTCACGTTTGCCGCTCATGGCGCGCAGAAGATCTTCGGCTGGTGGGGTGGGCCCGGCATCAGCGGCTGGAGGGGGGCGATCGCGAACATGGGCTTTCGCCCCGTGACGCTCTTCACGGCGATCTCGGCGCTGGCCGAGTTCGGCGGCGGACTGTTCCTGGCCGCCGGCCTCTTCACTCCCCTCGCGGGAGCGGTTCTCGTGGGGCAGAGCGTGGTGATCATCGGCCACATTCACTGGCCGAACGGCTTCTTCAACTCGAAGGGCGGCTATGAGTTCCCGCTCGTGCTTGCGGTGGGCGCCGTGGCGCTCGTCCTGATCGAGGCGGGGGCGTGGAGCATCGACGCGGTCATCGGCTTCAGCCTTGATGCGAACCTGCGGATCGCCCTCGTGATCGCGGGGATCATCGGCGGCCTGATCTCTCTGGCCGTCCCGCGGCTGTCCGCAAACCGTCCGGCCGCACAGCACTGAGCGATCGGGTCGCTTTCCGTGGCGCGGAGGCGCCGAAGCATGTCACGAGCCCGAAGTTGATCTCCGGGCTCGTGCAATTGGCGAGGGTGCCTCAGGCCGGAACGCCCTCGTAGGCCTCGCGCAGCTTCTCGACGTCGAGCTTGCTCATCTTGAGCATCGCCTCCATGGCACGGCGGGCGCCCTCGCCGTCCGGGCCCTGGAGGTACTCATTGAGCTGCCTGGGGACCACCTGCCACGAAACGCCAAAGCGGTCCTTCAGCCAGCCACATTGGCTGTGCTCGCCGCCGCCCTCAACAAGCGCGTCCCAGTAGCGGTCGACCTCGGCCTGGTCCGCGCAGTCGATCATGAACGAGATGGCCTCGTTGAACATGAAGTCCGGACCGCCGTTCAGACCGACGAACTTCTGTCCATCGAGGGTGAAATCCGCGGTGAGGACGGCTCCGGCCGGCGTGCTCGGGTTGTCGGCTGGCGAGCGGGCGACGTTGTCGATCCGACTGTTGGGGAAGATCGAGGTGTAGAACTTCGCGGCTTCCTCGGCTTGACCATCGAACCACAGGCAGGGAGTGATCTTGGACACGACGGCGTCCTCCTTCTGGCTGTCCTGTTATCCGTTGCCACGGTAACGCTCGATACGGCGCGGGTTGGCAACGGGCCGCCGACGCCCCGTGTCAAGACCCTTTCGGATCCCTTGCAACACCGCCGGGCGGCGAAGGGCTAGGCGGCGGTGGCGGCCTGGCCCCGTCGCTGGTAGTGCCTGGTCAGCCGCCAGATGTTTCGGCGCCCGGTCGAGGCTCCGCTAGATCCCTTGGCTGGGCCGATTTGCGGCGCGGTGACGCCAGCAGCCTTGACCGTTGGTGCGGGACGTTACGCCTTGACGGGCTCCAGTCGGTCGACGAAGCCAGCTCGCCAGGCTGGTGCTTCGAACGGGTTCGCGAAGTACTCGGTCATCCGGACAACCTTACCGCCACGGAGCTCGCCGATGCCGACGTAGCTGACGGGTACGCCGTCGCCGTAGTCGATCGTCCCTTCAAGGACGAAGACGTCCTCGCCACCGAGCATTCGACGGTAGGTCATCTTCGGGCTCGTGCCCGACATCTCCGAGTAGGACTCATTGACCTTGATCGAGGCGGCCTTGCTCAGTCGCTCTCCGGACTGTGGCCACTCCTGCATGAAATCGTCGGTGGCGTACTCCTTGATCAGTTCGGTCATGCCGCGCGGGTCGCCCGCCTTCATGACCTCCTCGAACTTCGCCGCCATCTCTCTGACGTCGTCCATGGCATCGACTCCCATGCGTTCTGCTTTCGGTACAGAGTGGACCTGCGGGGCGATGAGGGCAAGCGGATCACATCCGCGCTTTGGGCAACTGCGTATCGTTGGTAGATGGCGGGACGCGGGCGGCTGATTTCACTCCTCGTCGTCGCGGTCGCGATCGCCGCAGCCGGCGGTCTGGCCATCGTGTGGGGAGGCAACCCCGTCGCCTCGCCGATACCCGCCGAGGTCCCGTCGGGCGGTCAACCGCGCGGGAGCGCGGGAACCAGCGCCAGGGCTCAGGAAAGACCGACCGCCGGCTCGATCGCGGTGATCGAACCGAGCGGGTCCCTCTCGGTCGTCGACTCGAGCGGGCGCTCGGAGGTCCTGTCCGATGGGACCGGGGTCGCGTTCGGCTTTCCGGCGTGGTCCCCCGACGGATCGCGGATCGCCGCGGTTGCCGGAGGCGCGAATGAGACATCGATCTCGGTCTACGAGGTCCGTTCTGGAGCGACCGACCCGAGTTCCGGGTCGGCGGTCATCTTCCGTAGCGCGACAGCGCGGCCGTTCTACCTCTACTGGGCACCGGACGGCCGAACCCTGTCCTTCCTTGCCACCGAATCGCACGGCCTGTCGCTGCGCATCGTGCCCGCCGGCACCGGCGCGCCGCTCGACGCGAGCGGCGCGGGCACGGTGATCCGACGAGGCGAGCCGCTCTATTACGACTGGATCGGCGCCGATCGGCTGCTGCTGCACGTCGGAACCGGTGCCGACGCGTTCCTCGGCGAGGTCGGGCTCGACGGAGCCTCGGCTGCGCCGGTGCTGGACCGGCCCGGCACCTTCCGCTCTGCCACGCTGAGCCAGGATGGGCGATACCTGGCCTACGTTCGCGCAGGTGCGGGCGGGCGGGACGCGGTAGTCGTCGCGTCGCGCGACGGGTCGAGCGAGCACACCGTGCCGGTCTTTGGCATCGCGGCCGTCGTGTTCAGCCCGGCCGGTGACTCGGTGGCATCGATCGGCCTCGATCGCCCGGGCCAGACGGGCTTGGCGTTTCCGGTCGGCCCACTCCGGCTCATCGACGCCCACTCCGGCGCCTCTCGCACGCTCCTGGATGGCCTGGTCGTGGGCTTCTTCTGGTCCCCGGACGGCCGGACGATCGCGGCGCTGCGCGTCCATGTGGCCGGAGGCGCGAGCGCGAACGCCGGTCCAATCCTCGCCGCGGCACCGATCTCGAGCCACATGGCCACTCCCTCCGCCTCCCCGAGCGCGCCTCCTGGCGCGCCCCCGAGCGCGCCTCCCACCGAGGTCCGAGTCGTCTTCGTGGACGTGGCGACGGGCGAGATCCGATCCCAGCGGGCGGTGCAGCCGGGCCGGCGGTTCCTGGCCGAGCTCCTGCCGTACTTCGACCAGTACGCACTGAGCCATCGGGTCTGGTCGCCCGACAGCTCGGCGATCCTGCTGCCGCTCGTGGACGCCTCGGGCCATACACAGCTTGTCGCTCTCCGTCCCGACGGCGGCAACATCCTCGCGATCGAGGGCGAGGCCGGGTTCTGGAGCCCGTGACCTGGGGGTATGCTCCGCGCGGCATGGACGAGGCCCTCCGCAGCAACCGCGACGTCTGGGACGCGTGGACGAAGATCCACGTCGGGTCCGCGTTCTACGACGTCGCGTCGTTTCGGAACGGCGGCGCGCGGCCGATCCGCCTGGCTCACTACGAACGCGAGGAGGTCGGCAGCGTGGAGGGCAGGTCGCTGCTGCACCTCCAGTGCCATTTCGGGCTCGACACGCTCTCCTGGGCGCGCCTTGGCGCGACCGTCACGGGCGTCGACTTCAGCGAGGAGGCGATCGGCGAGGCGCGAAAGCTTGCCGCCGACATCGGGATGCCCGCGACGTTCATCGCCTCGGACATCTATTCGTTCCCCGAGGTGCTCGACGAGCGCTTCGACCTCGTCTACACGTCGTGCGGCGTGTTGGGCTGGCTTCCGGACATCGCCGGGTGGGCCCGCGTGGCGGCGCACTTCGTTCGACCGGGCGGGTTCCTCTACATCACGGAGATCCATCCGGTCGTCCAGGCCTTCGAGAGCGAGGGTGTCGTGCCGGGAGGGCTCCGCCTGGCGTATCCCTACTGGTCGCATGCCGAGCCGCTCCGCTTCGACGTGCACGGCTCCTACGCCGATCGCGACGCTCCCACGGACGGGCTTGTGGAGTTCGGATGGAACCACTCGCTGGGAGAGATCGTGACCGCGCTCCTCGACGCCGGCCTCAGGCTCGAGTTCCTTCACGAGTTCGACTTTGTCCGGTGGCCGGTGGGATTCCTCGTCGAGGGCAAGGACGGGCGCTGGCGCCTGCCCGCCGCCTCGGAGGGCGGCCTGCCGCTTTTCTTCTCGCTCAAGGCGACGAAACCCCTCCCGACCGCCGGGGAAGAGCCGAACTGACCACAACCGGAACAGGACCCTGACATGCCACTCACCGGAAAGTACGGACCGAGCACATCCGCCTGGGCGCGCAAGCAGGCCGAGCTGTACGAGACCACGAACGGCGCGGAGGGCGGTGACCTCCGCGGCCGGCCGATCATCGTGCTGACCTCCGTGGGTGCCAAGACCGGCATGCTCCGCAAGACCGCGCTCATGCGCGTCGAACACGACGGCGTGTATGCAGTGGTCGCTTCACTCGGCGGTGCCCCGAGCCATCCCGTCTGGTATCACAACCTCAACAAGAACCCGCACGTGGAGCTACAGGATGGCGAGACCAGGCGCGATTACACGGCGCGCGAGGTCACCGGCGACGAGAAGGCGATCTGGTGGGAGCGCGCCGTCGAGGCCTGGCCCGACTACGCCAAGTACCAGACGAAGACGAACCGCCAGATACCGGTGTTCGTGCTCGAGGCCATCTCCTAGCCTCTCGAGCTCAGGCCGCGAGAACGTCCACGCCGTAGGCGGCGAACGAATCGTCCCGGCTGACGATGACGGCCTGGAGGACCGTTGCCTGAGCGATGAGCATCCGGTCGAACGGATCGTGGTGGTGGGGCGGCAATCGGCCGGCGTGCTCGGCGTCGACTGCGGTGATCGGCAGCGTGCCGAATGCAGCGGCGTCGATCGCGTCCACCAGTCCGTCCGGCGCGGTCAGCTTGCCGAGCGCTCGCTTGATTTCGATCTCCCAGACGATCGCGGCGGAGACGAGGACGTCGTTGGCCGGATCGGCGATCGCGCTGCGCGCCGCCTGCCCGAGCGTGGCATCGTCGGCGAGCCACCACAGGAGCGTGTGAGCGTCGAGCAGGAGGATCACCGCACGAAGTCCGCGAGAAGGCTCTCGTCGGTGGCGTCGAAGTCCGGCGCCATCTCGACTCTTCCACGCCACAGGCCGGGCTGACGCAGCTCCATCCGGCGTCGGAACGGGACCAGCCGTGCGACCGGCCGTCCGGCCCGAGCGATCACGACCTCCTCCCCGGCCTCGACACGCTCGACGAGGCGCGAGAGATGCGTCTTGGCCTCGTGGATGTTCACCGTCGGGCGTGCCATGCGCGTGAGACTACGTGGTTAGTCCATCTTAGTCAACTGGACGACGGCAGCCAGGCAGCGCGACCAGCGTTGGCGGTCAAACGAGCTTTTGATTCGTCTCGATGACCTCGTCGATGAGCTCCTCGAGCTCCCGGTCGGACAGCTTTCGCCCGGCCTCCTTCTCGATCCGTTCGCGAGCGAGCCGCAGCGCTTCCGCCTTGGGAACCCGGAAGCCACCGGAGATTCGCAGCCCCTCGATCTCGCCGTCGCGGATCATTCGACGGACAGACTCAGGCGATCGGTCGAGGACCCAGGCCATCTCCCTGGTCGACAGGAGCTCGTCCACGCGATGCAGCGTACAGCCCACGATCTGATAGGTTCCGGGGTGTTCATCTTCGACCGTGTCTGAACCCGGCGATTCGCACAACGACCGATCCGCGTATGACGCGTTCCTCCGGCGTGCGAAGAGCGACCCAAACGTGCTCGGCCTCATGCTGCACGGCTCGCGGGGGTTCGACGCCTATGTCACGGAGGAGTCGGACGTCGATGTCATCGTCGTCGTCGATCACGACCCCGAACGATGGCGGACGACCCACGGCGGCCCGGTGGAGGCCTGGCCAATGACGTTCGAGGAGTTCCGCGAGCACGCCATGCCCGGCAATCGCGACGCCTGGAACCGCTCTGCGTTCCTCGGCGTGAAGGTCGTGCTCGACAAGCTCGACGGCGAGATCGAGCGGATCGCCCGGCGTAAGCGGGAGCTGACGGAGGACGAGGCGCATGCGATCGTCGTCGACAGCCTCGACGACTACATCAACGCCCTCTTTCGCTCGTTGCACAACCTGGAAGCGGGACGCGAGCTCGAGGGGCGTCTCGACGCCATGGACTCGCTCCGCCCGCTCCTGACCACGGTCTTCGCGCTCGACGGGCGGGTGCGGCCGTTCAACAAGTGGCTCAAGCAGCAGGTCGAGGCCCAGCCGCTCTCGATCGACGGGTTCATCCCCCTCGTCGAGCGGCTTGTCCGCGAACCGACGACGTCCGTCCAGCGCGCGGTCTTCCGCGCAGTGGAGGTCGCCGCCCGCGACGCGGGCTACGGAACCGAGATCGACAGCTGGGAGCCTGACGTGGCCTGGCTGCGCGGCGCGAGCTGAAGCCGTCCTGTCCCCGGGCGAGGGCGGATCAGCTTCCGCGACTGGTCGAGCTCGCCTTGGGACGGCGCCGTGCGCGGGGCCGTCGTTCATCGCTGTCCGCCGGGCCAGCGTCCTTGGCCGCCTTCTCCGGGCTGCCTTCCGCCGCCACGGACTTCCGACGCGCCCGCTTGGCGACTGGCTTTGAGTCGGGCTCGACGGCGGCTTCCTGTCGAGCGCGGCGCGCGGCCTCGAGGAGCATCTCCAGCGACGGGGGCTCGACTTGCTGCGGTGTCCCCCTCGGTTCGAGCGCGAGTGCCGGATCTTCGCCGCCAGTGTCGTGCGCGCCCGCCGACGGACTCAGGGTCGCCGTCGGCACCCAGCCGGCTGCACCCGAGGGCGTGATCACGTTGGTCCAGACCGCCCCCTGCTCGAGGATCTCGACGTGGTCGCCGCTGATCAGATCCTCCAGGGTCCGCCCGTATGCCTCATCGGGCCGGTTGAGCAGCGGGACGCCGAAGCGCACGACCGTCCGCTCGCCGAGCAGGCCGGTCGGCTCGCGGAACGTGCGAGCGGGCCGTGTACGCAAGATCGCGGCGGGCTCGGCCGCGCGGATCGCTCTCACGTTGTCGGTCTCATAGCGGGCGGCGGCCAGCGAAGGGCGACGCCATCGCGGGATGTTCGCGTCGGGCGCCGGCGGCTCGCTCGGTGTCACGGCCAGGACGGATGCGAACTGCGATCCGACCGCAGCATCGGCCATCGCCTGGGCGGCCTCGAGTTGGAATGCCGTCCGCTGGCGCCGGCGGGCGACGGCAACGAGGACCAGCCCTGTCACGAGCACGAGTCCGAGCAGGATGCCGATCACCAGGCCGGACGGTCCGAGGCTCGGCTTGCTGACGGGCGAACCCCCGCGGTCCGGTCCCTCTCGCGGAACGACGATGCCGGCGCCGACGCGCATCGGGGTGGCGGTCGTCGGGACTGGTGTGGGAGTTGGGCGGGGCGATGGAGGCGGGGTGACGTCCGCGGTCGCACGGGGCGTCGGCGCCGAGGTGGGCCTCGAAGTCGGAGCCGGAGTCGGAGCGACCGTCGGTTTCGGTTTCAGCGTGGGCTTCGGCTTCGGTGTCGGCCTCGCAGCCGGCGCCGGCGTCGACGAACCGCCGCCCGTCCTCGCGAGGGCGACGACTCCCTCACCAGCCTGGGACCGTGTCGCTATCTGATCGATCGAGCCTCGCGCCTCGCTGCGCGCGGTGAAGCAACCCATCGTCAGGACGACGACGGAGAAGGCCGCGAAGACGGGTCGGAGCTTCGTTGCCATGGGCGGAGCGTCAACAGGTTGCCGCGCAAACGTCCGGGGTGTCCGTGACCCATCGGTCCCCCCGTCACCCAGCAATCCGCCTAGTCAGGCGTTCACGGAAGCGCTGTGGCGCCGCGAACGTCGGTCAGGGCAGGCAGTGGGGCCGGGTCGACGTCGACTGTTCTCAGATCGACGCGCACGAAGAGCACGACGCCGATCGCCGCGCTCACACCGCACAACACGAGCCCCGACGTCACGTTCACGAGGCCCAGGCTCAGGAGTCCGCTCATGACGAACGCGGCCGCGATGCCGCGCGCGCCGGTGACCGTGTTCCAGCCGGCCATCGCAGCCGACCGCGCGGCGAGGGTGGTCTCGTTGCTGATGATCGAGGCGATGCCGACGTCGATCGACGCGTTGGCCGCACCCAGGGCGAGCGCCATCGCCCAGAGCACCGCCACGTTGGGCGCGAGCGCGTAGCCCGCGAGTGAGACGACACCCAGCATGCTGCCGGTCCGGAGCGCGACGAGCGCACCGTGGCGGTCGGCGACGGCGCCCCACAGTGGGAACGCGATGGTGGTGGCGGTCGCCGCAAGGATGCCGACGACCCCCACGTCCGAGAGCGTGAGGTTCAGGCGATCCACATGGACGAGCGCGTAGAGCGGCACCGCCTCGATGAGGCCGCCGCCATAGAAGCCCTGGGCGAGCGCCACTCGGGAGAGAACCGGCCGCTCGCGCAATGCACGGACGGATTCGCGGGGCGAGAAGGCCGGTGGCGGCTCGTTGGAACTGGCACGCAGGCCCGCGTACGCGAGGGCACAAGCGATGCCGACGACTCCCGCCAGGGCGACGGCGCCCGGGCCGCCGACCCGGTCGGCGATGAGGCCGCCGACGAACGCCGCCAGCGCTCCGGCAGCGGCCCGCCCCATGCCGATGAAGCCGATGACACGGCCGACCACGGACCGCGGATACATGGCGCCCCACAGGCGCAGGTGGAATGGACCGGTCATCGACACGCTCAACCAGAACGCGACGACCACCCCGATCATCACCGCCGGGGTCGGGAGGACGAACAGGATGAGGAGCGCCGTGGCGCCTGCGCCGCGGATGATCGCCAGCTGGGAGGTGGATCGAGGCCCGAACCGTCCCGCGAAGGCGCCGAGCAGATTTGCCAGGAATGGCGCTGCGGCGAGCGCCGCCAGACCCATCGGCTCCACGCCGCTCCGTCGGGCAATCGTGGGCAGAAGGGCGGTGACGAGACTGGCTGTCACGCCGATCCCGACGGCGGCGACCAGGTCCAGCGCCAGGTTGCGCGCGACCGCACGCCGACCCGGCATCGGTAGGTCTGACCGTGAGCGCGATCGAAACACCACGCACCTCGAGGCAGCCCAACTGGCCTGCGAGGTGAGCTGACGGGCTCGGCGGGGTTCGCCGTCGCGAACGGTTTCGCGATTCGCCCCCAGGTACGTGGTTCCCCCGTCCCCTGATGAGGAGGTTCGGCCGGGGAACACCGTATCAGCGCCGACGGGCCATTGAGAATGGCTCGGTCGTCCCGGGCGCCACGCCCTCGTCGTACCACGTCCCTGCAGACGTGATGTCGATGGAGTGGCCCGCAGCCGCTAGGGACCCGCCGCGAAGCGGTCGGTTGCCTCGAGAAGGAGGCGGTCCATCTCCGCGTCGCCGGTGTGGCCCCCGGGGACGAAGTGGAGCTCCGCATCCGGCCACGCCTGGGCGAGCTGCCAGGCGACGTCGGGCGGCCCGGCCAGATCGAGGCGGCCGTGGATGAGCACGCCCGGGATCCCGGCCAGTCGCGATGCGTTGCTGAGGAGCTCATCCTCCTCGAGCCACGCCGCGTGTGAGAAGTAGTGGGTCACGAGACGGGCGAAGGCGATCATGAACCGCTCGTCAGCCCAGCGCGGGTTCGGCGCGACGTAGCCCTCCTCGAGCGACAGGATCGCGTCCTCCCAGGCGACCCAGTCGCGCGCCGCCTGCAGGCGGACGGCCCGATCTGGGTGAGCATTCAGGAGCCGGTCGTAGGCTGCGACGAGGTCGCCGTCGCGCTCCGCCTCCGGGACGCCGGCCTGGAAGCGGGCCCATTCCTCGGGAAAGTAGCGACCGGTCTCGTGGGCCAGCCAATGGACGTCGGCCCGGCGGGTGTTTGTGATCGACAGAAGGACCATCTCGGACACGCGTTGTGGATGCCGTTCGGCATAGGCCAGCGCGAGGGTGACGCCCCACGAGGCGCCCCAGACGAGCCACCGCTCGATGCCGAGATGCTCACGCAGCCGCTCGATGTCGGCGATCAGGTGGTGGGTGGTGTTGGTCGCGAGGTCGGTCGACAGGTCGCCGGCGTGGGGCGTGCTCCGTCCGCAGCCACGCTGGTCGAGCTGAACGAGACGGTAGCGGGTCGGATCGAACCACCGGCGCCGGCCCGGGCTGCTCCCGCTGCCGGGCCCGCCGTGGAGGGCGATCGCCGCCTTGCCGGCGGGGTTGCCCGAGACCTCCCAGTAGATCGACTGGCCGTCTCCGACGTCCAGCTTGCCCGTCTCGTAGGGCTCGATCGGCGGATACGGATCAGGTTTCGGCAGCGCGCCGTGCATCGGCGATCGTCTCGCGCGCCTCGGTGCCCGCCGCTCGAATGACGCCCGCCGCGTCGTCGGCATCGGGCTGGCCGAAGACGGCCGCCTCCGCTCGACCGTACGCGGCGAGCGTGAGGCGAACCAAGCGCTCCAGCTCGGACGGGGTTCGGCCGAGCATCACGAGAGTCTTCTCCAGCTGGATCGTGTGCTCGCGGAGGTGGCTCGCCCAGCGGGCGAGCCGGAACGAGACTGGCACGGCAAAGCCGGACCAGCGGGCGCCGTGGCCCAGCCGATCGTCAGGGAGGCCTGCCAGTCGTTCGCCGGCCAGGTCGAGGATCGCGTCCAGGCGCGCCCGGATGTCGTGGAGCGAGCCCGCCGACTCGGCGGTCTCCTCGTCCGGCAGTGTGACCCCCAAGGCATCGCCGATGCTCGGCGGCAGGTCAGGATCGTCGAGCCTGAACCCGCGCTCCTGCCACCACGCGGTCGACCAGGCGTAGGCCCGCTGCGCGTTGATCGCGTGCCCAAGCGTCCGCCGGATCGTCCACTCTCCACCGCCCGGATCGGCGTCGATGTCCGCGTCCGAGAGCGGCGCGAGAAGCCCGTGCAGGTCCCATCGGGCCGCTGTCGCCGGCGCGACGATGTCGGCCGCGGCGCCGCCATCCCGTCCGGCGGCCCTGATCGCCCTCACGGCCTCGATCCCGGCCCGCTCGAACAGCTCGTGGAGCCGGTAGATGCCGTATCGGACTTCCTCCTCGCCCCCGCCGATCCACGGCCACGGGCGAACGAGCGCCGATTCGGGGATCGCCAGGATGTCGGCGACGATCGCCGGGAGCTCGGCCCGGGCCTCGTGGATCGCGGATGGGAGTCTCCGGGCGAGGGTCGGATCGGAATGCCGAAGGAGCGGCTCATCGGTCGTCGTCAGCGTCATGCCGGAAGTCTATCGGTCAGGGCTGTCCTTCGGACGTGTGCTTCGCTGGCGCCGCCCTCGTGCGGCTAGGCCTGTTGCGCGATCTGGATCAGGTTTCCGCACGTGTCGTCGAAGACGGCCGTCGTCACCGGGCCCATCTCCAGGGGCTCCTGCGTGAACCGCACGCCAAGGTCTCGGAGCCGGCGGAACTCGCCGTTCACGTCATCCACGCCGAACGAGGTGGCGGGGATGCCATCCGCCACCAACGCCTCCTTGAAGGGTCGTGCGGCTGGGTGATTGTCGGGCTCGAGCAGGAGCTCGGTGCCGTCCGGATCTTCCGGCGACACCACGGTGAGCCATCGCGCCTCCCCCATCGGAATGTCGGCCTTCTTCACGAACCCGAGTGGGCCTGTGTAGAACTGCAGCGCCTGTTCCTGGTCGTCCACCAGCACGCTCGTGACAACGATCCTCATTGGTGTCTCCTCTCCAGCGGCGTGATCCATCGCTCGGTGACCGCCCGCAGGGGCGCGGTGTCGAGCTCGTGGAACTTGTAGCGGCCTTCTCGTCGGGTGATGACCAGGCCGGCCGCCTCGAGGACGTCGAGGTGCTGCGACACCGCCTGGCGAGTCGAGCCGAGCCCGTACTTCGTCGTCAGACGGACGCACAGCTCGTACAGGGTCTGGCCGTTGCGGTCGTGCAGCTCGTCGAGGATCGCCCGCCGAGTGGGGTCGGCCAGGGCCTTGAACACATCACCCACGCCCCGTCATGATAGGCAAGTACATACTTGCCTGTCAAGGGCGCCCAGCCCGGCGTCGCCGGGGGCGGTAGCATCGGGTAAACGCGCGTCCCTGGAACACGATGCCGATCGACAACCGTCCGCTCGCTCTCAGTCGCCGACGCTTCCTCGAGGCCGCGGCGCTCGGCTCGATCGCCTCCTTGCTGGCTGCGTGCGACTTCGAGAACAGGTCTCCGGGACCGACCTCTGCTCCGAGCGATGCGAGTCGGGGGGCCACCGCCAGCCCCACACCGTCTGCCAGCGCGCCGGCCTCCCCAGGGCCAACCGCCTCGCCGGTATCGGCCGCAACGGGCCGCGTCCTGTATCGCAACGCAGCCCTTGCCGACGCCCGCTCGGCGCGGTTGCGCTACGGAGTGAGCGTGCTCGTGGCCAACGGCCGGATCGCCTGGATCCGCCCGGCAGACGGGGAGGGGAGCCCCGGACCGCGGGATGGCCTGGAAGTCATCGACGCGCGAGGAGCGACGATCGTCCCCGGGATGGTCGACGCCCACAGTCATCTCACGCTACCGGGCGGGGCGAACTGGCTGGACCGGATACTCGACCCGCCGGAGCGGCTCCTGGAGGTTGCCGAACGGAACGGCGAGCTGGCAATCCGTGCCGGGATCCGCTGGTTCCGCGACGTCGGCAGCCCGACCGTCACCGACCCAGTCGACGGCGGTCGCCGTGCTCTCGCCATCGGCGTTCGGGATCGCTGGGCAGGCAGGCGCGACCGGCCGTACGTGCGGTCGGCCGGCAGCTGGCTGGCGCCCGTCGGCGTGCTCCCGCCTGGGGCGGCTGTCGATGTCCGCAACGCCGACGAACTGCTCGCGGCTGCCCTTCGCCAGCTCGATCAGGGGGCCGACCTCGTCAAGCTCTACGTCCAGTCCCCGGGTCCGGACTCCTCGCCCTGGAGCGCCGCCGAGATCCGACGGGTCGTGGACGCGGTCCACCGCCGGAAGGCGAAGGTGGCAGCCCACGTCCAGCGCCTGGGGCCGGCGCGTGCAGCGGCGGGGGGCGGCGTCGACGCGCTCGAGCACGGCTTCCGCCTCGATGCCTCGGTCGCCCGCCAGATGGCCCGGCAGGGGACGTTCCTGGTGTCCACCCTGACCGTGCCGCGGTCGTTCCTGGCCCTGGGTCGTGCCGCTCTTGGGACGCAGTTCTCGACGGCCGCCGGCCGGCGCTCCGCAACGGGCCTCCTGCGCGACGCCGAGGCGAGCGTCCGGATGGCTCGGGCGGCGGGTGTCAGGATCGCCGCCGGGACCGACTTCGGGGGTGGCTCATCGCGGGCGAATCAGCTCGCCTGGGAGGTGCAGTCGCTGGTCGCGGCCGGACTCGAGCCGTGGGAGGCACTCGCGTCGGCCACGTGGCGTGGCGGCCAGCTGCTCGGTGAGCGAGATGCGGGCAGGATCCGCGAGGGAGGGCCGGCCGACTTCTTCCTCGTCCACGGCGATCCGCTCAGCGACCCCACGGCGCTCTGGCGCGTCTGGCGGGTTGCCTGAGCCCAGGTCGGGCGCCTATCCGCCGGGCCCGCTGCCGGCAAGCGCGACATAGGCGCACAGCACCGAGAGGGTTCCCGTCGCCGCGGCGAAGACGGTGCGCTCGAAGCGGCTCCGCGAGGCCAGGTTGCCCAGCGTGTTGACGATCAACAGCCCGGCGATGAGCCAGGTCAGGGGCGCGAGCAACCCGTCCGCTCCAGACGGCCAGCCGATGACGCCGGCGCGAGCCAGGACGACCAGTCCCGCGCCCGCGAGAATCATGGCTGCAACCCCGCTCGCCAGCCGGAGCCGGCCCGGCAGCGTGCCGGACCGGCGTCCACCCATGACGTGCGCCCCGAGGGGCGCGCCAAGAGCGAGCAGGGCCTGGAAGCCCGCGATCGCGACGAACAGCGCTGCGGCGACGACCGCGACCGGACCGGCCATGCGGATCTCCGTGCTGCTGACGCGTTGAACGACGATCAGCCGGGTGGCCGCTCGACGATGTACAGCCGATTGCCGTCCGGGTCGCGGAACGTGAACATCGGGACCGGATACGGAATGATTTCCGGGTCGACGTCGACGCCACGGGCTTGCAGGGCGGCGTGATCGGATGCCGCGTCCTCGGTCGCCAGGCGAAGGCCTGTGTCGACGCCGGCCGGAAATCCGTCACGCGCCTGAGCGAGCGCGATCGTCGTCGGCGAGCCCCGCGGCGCAACCTCGACCCAGCGCTCGCCTTCGCCATAGGCGGCGTCCATCCGCGTCTCGAACCCGAGCTTTTCCCGGTAGAACTCGAGCGATCGATCCTGGTCGGTCACGGGGACGACGATCGTCCCCACCTGGGTAATCTGGGTGCGCGTTTCGGTCGTGGACATTCTCGGTTCTCCTGGTTATCTGTGCGAGCAATAAGGTGCACCTGCCGGGTCAGCCCCGCTCGAGGACCGCCTTCAGCTCGCCGAGCCACTCGCGCCGGTGGGCCTTCAAACGCTCGGCTGACTCAGCGTCCGGAACCTGCTCGTGGCCCACCGCGACGAGAGCCTTGCCGTCACCCTTCGGGACGACGTTGACGACAACTCGGGACTTCGGGTCGGACCAGTCAAACCGGGCTGTCAGCGCCGCCCGCGTCGGGCGCCGGCGCATCCCTGCGCCGGGAAGCCAGCGACGCCGCCGCGCTACGCTCGTGAACGCGGCGAGCGCCCGCTCGGGATCGACGGCGACGGTCCTGGTCACGCTGATGCTGAAGCCATTCGCCATCTGGTGAACGCGGCGCATGCCGCGCGCCCGCTCATAGCTAACCGTGATGTTCTGGGCCCACCACCCCGGCACGCCCTTGCCTTCGCGCAGCCAGGTGGCAATCTCCGTGTGGTTGTGATCCGTCGCGCCCCACGCGTCGAGGAGGGCGAACCACTCGGCGTGGCCCTGCCCGGTGGCACGCTGCATCGACTCGTCGGCGACGAGCAGTGCATCGGCCGGGATCTCGGCGATGGGCTGCTCGATGGGCGGCGCGGCGGGCTCGGTCGCCTTGCGCAGGAGCTGGCGGCGCGCGGCCGTGTACGACTCGCCGGTCTTGGTCATTCGCGCGCGAACGCGCCGCTTGAGGATCTTCTGGGTCGGCATCGTCTCGACATCCTTCTCGCTCGACGAGGCCTCGGGACTCACGCTCTCGCGGCCCGCCGGAGAAGGGCGGACAACCCGTCCCGGGGAAGCAAGTTCCCCTTTGCCCCATCGATGCCGGCGGCGTGAGCGCCGGAGCGGGGTTCGGCGCGGGACGCGCCGTCGCCCAAGAGTATGCCTCTCTCGTCCGTAGCCGGCAAGCCCCTCGCCTCGCCCGTCACCCGTCAGCCCTCGCGCATGCGCGCGCGCCGTGCCTGGAACTCGGCCGGCGTCCGGACGCCGCCATCGAGGACGGCCTCGTAGACCTCGTAGCTGCGGACGCGCTCGCTCTCGGAGCGGCCCTGGAGCGCCTCTTTGATGCGAAGGATCGCGATGCGGGTCTCCGGCGTGAGCCGCGGCGGCAGCGTCCGCATGTGCTCGAGATCGAATTGGGTCGTCCCGTCGAGCAGAAACCACAGATCGAGAGTCCAGACGTCGCCGGCGTCCGTGTCGTACTCGATCAGCCAGTACAGGCCGTCGGGATAGACGCGGTCGATGTTCCAGCGACCGGTGTCCTTGCGGAGGGTCAGCCGGCGGATCCGCGGATGGGCGGCGAGCGACCGAACGCAGTCGAAGACCACCGTCGGATCGAGAGCAGGGCAGAGGGTCGTGACATCGATGTCCCGAGCCACCATGAGCCCGAGCGCGGCGCTACCCGTCCGAACGGGCCTGCCAACCTCGGTCAGGATGCGAAGCAGTGCGAGATCCACCAGGACGGCCGCAGCCTCGGCTTGGAGGGCATCCTGGCGCGCCAGAAGCTCGTCGCTCTCGCTCGTACGTCCGCCCTCATTGCCGCTCGCGCGGTCCGCGCAGCCGATTGCAGTGTATGAACCGCGGGCAACGCCAGTGAGCTGCGCACGCCGACGATACCCTGGCGGCATCACACGGAGGCGAGCGGGATGGGTCGCGTGGTCGGGATCGGCGTCGTGGGAATGGGCTGGATGGGCGAGGCCCACAGCCGGGCCTACCGGCTCGTGGCCGATCGCTTCGCCGACCGGGGGATCTCGGCTCGACTGGTCGCCTGCGCCGACGTCGACGCGGGCCGCGCCGAGGCCGCCCGGGCGCGATTCGGCTTCGAACGTGCGACGACGGACTGGCGGGGCGTCGTGGACGACCCGGCGGTCGAGGCGATCAGCATCACGGCGCCCAACGCCCGCCATCTCGCGGTCATTCGGGCCGCCATCGAGGCTGGCAAGCACGTCAACTGCGAGAAGCCCGTGGGCCGAACGCCGGAAGAGACGCTGGAGGCGGCGCAACTGGCCCGGGCTGCCGGTCAGATCACGTTCGTCGGCTACAACTACCGCTGGGCGCCGATCGTCCAGCACGCTGCGAGCCTCATCGCCGCCGGCGCCCTGGGCGAGCTGACTCATTATCGCGGCCGCTTCCTCAACGGGTACGCGAGCGACCCGGACGGCGTGCTGTCGTGGCGGTTCCTGGCCGAGCAGGGGTATGGGACGCTGTCCGACCTGCTGTCGCACGCGATCGACATGGCGCACCTGCTCGCCGGTCCCGTCGACGAGGTGGTCGGCAGCCGCGAGACGTTCATCCGGACGCGTCCCCTCCCCCGCTCGGGCGGCACGCACTACGACACCGCGAGTCCCGACGATCCGCGCGGTGAGGTCACCAACGAGGATTACGTGGGTGCGCTGGTGCGGTTCCGGAGCGGCGCTCGGGGCACGCTCGAGGCGTGCCGGGTCATCACCGGATCCCAGTGCGATCTGGCGTTCGAGGTGCACGGCACCAGGGGCGCGCTGGCCTGGTCATTCGAGCGAATGAACGAGCTTCGCTATTTCCGTCGCGACGCCGGGTCGCCGATGGAGACGGGCTGGACGATCGAGCTCAGCGGGCCGGCCCACCCGTTCCACCGCGCGTTCAATCCCGGCTGGGGAGTTGGCCTGGGTTTCGACGATCTCAAGGTCATCGAGGCCGCCCAGTTCCTCCAGGGGGTGGTGTCCGGCGTCCAGGGTCCCCCGGGGTTCGAGGATGCGGCGGCCGTCGCCCGGGTCCAGCAGGCGATCGCAGCCTCGTGGGATTCCCGCGGCTGGGAGTCCGTCCGCCCAGTCGGTTCGTGACGCTCCAGAAGCAGCATCCGGCCCGCGGCGCGGATCAGCGGGTGGGTCCGCCGAGGAGGCGTTTCGGCGCTCGGCTGCGCCAGGCATCGGTCACGATGACCCCAAGCAGGCCGAGATCGATCGCCGGCAGGCGGACGAGGATCGCTGGGTATCCGTCGTAGTGCGGCTCGGTGAAGAACACGTCGGGGTCCATCTCGATCAGGACCTCCTTATCGGACTCGTTCGCGACGCGGACCGCAGCGACCTCGGCGTTCGGAACTCGCGGCCGATTCGGATGGACCCGCTCCTGCCACGACCAGACGAATTGCTTGCCATCGACGAAGAACCTGAAGCCATTCGGGTCCTGCGTCGTCTCGGGAAGCGCCAGTGCGATACGCCGAACATCGTCCTGGGTGGCCACGGACGGATCGTACGATCATCCGGTTCCGGCGGACAGTCAGTTCCCCGCGATCGGCGTCAGGCGCACCATCGGGATGACCCGGCCGGTTTGCTTCGGATAGTCCGCGAACCGTGGCAGGATGGCGACGTGCCGCTGCCAGAGCCGATCGCGATCGGCGCCGTCGGCGATGGAGGCCCTGGCCTTGAAGGTGCGACCCTCGGCTTCGACCGATACCTCCGGGTCCGCCCCGACGTTGGCCAGCCAGGATGGATTCTTCGGGGACCCGCCGGCGGTGCCAGCCACCACGTAGTCGGCCCCGTCCCGACTGAAGTTCAGGATGGCGCGACGGGGTCGACCCGTCCTCGCACCGGTTGAGATCATGACGAGCAACGGTTCGCCCGCCAGCGGTCCGGTCGTAACCTTTCCGCCGTGGGCCCGCATGTCCTCGATCATCGCGTTCTGGAAGGCGGCGTAGTCCGTATCGCTCACTCGTGCGTCTCCTTCCCAGCGAAGCTCGCGCCAAAAGCCCTGAGGCTGGGTGGCGCCGTTGCGTATGCAACGATCTCACGATCGACGGAACGGCGCAGACGCGACCCGTGCGCGGTCCGGAGATCCGCCTTGGGCGGGCTGCCTCAAGCTCAGGAAGGACGGGCTACGACGCGGCCGGCTTCTCCTGGACGGCCCACCCGTTCCCGTCCGGATCGTTGAAGAATGCGAACGAGTTCCACGGCCCGCCGTGGCCGTCGAGCCACTCGCCGTCCACGATGTGGCGGACGGGTGTGATGTCCACTCCCCGTCCCGCCAGCTCGGCGCGAGCGGCGTCGATGTCCACGACGCACAGCTGCAGGCCATTCAGGGTTCCAGGTTCCATCTTGGCGAGTCCCTTGCCGATCGAGATCGAGCACGTCGAGCCGGGTGGCGTCAGCTGGACCACGCGGAAAGTGTCGCCAAAGCTCTGATCCACGTCCACGTTGAATCCGCACTGCTCGCTGTAGAACGCCTTCGCCCGATCGACATCCGTCACCGGGACGACCACCAGTTCCAATGTGAAGTCCATTTCGCAATCTCCCTCGTGCCGTGAAATGAGTGGTCAGCCGACCGGGGTGAGTCGGGCAATGAGCTCGTCAAGTCGGTCGTACCCAGCATTCATCCCGTCCGCCATTCCACTCGCGATCGTGGCGTCGCGGTCCTCGACCGATTGGTAGACCGAGTGCACGTGCGTGACGGTTCGGCCGTTGCGCTCCTCTAAGGTGAGTGTGCCGAGCGAAACGTGGCCCGGCGCACCCTCGAACTCGAAGGTCTGGACCATACCGTCGGGTGACGCCGGTCCGTGGAAGACGCCATGGAATCCCCACTCGTTGCCGTCGGTGTCGCGCTGGACGTAGCGCCACGCTCCCCCGTCGCGAACGTCCCACCGCTCGACGGTCATCGCGAACCTGCTGGGACCCATCCACTGGACGATCAGCTCGGGATCGGTGTGGGCACGGAAGATCAAATCGCGCGGGGCATCGAACTCGCGGCTGACGTCGATGAACGGGACGCCTGGCTCGGCGGTGATCTGGGTCTTGGACATGGTGCCAAACCTCCTCTACGTGTCGCCGTCCGCCGGCTGATCTGCCTGCTTGCCCTGCAGCGCCGACAGCAGCGCGTCCAGGCGGTCGTAGCTCTCGTCCCAATACTCCTGATACGTGGCCAGCCAGGCGGTCGCCTCGCGCAGGGGCTCCGCCTCGAGGTGACTCAGGCGCGCGGTCGCTCGTCGGCTGCGTGAGATCAGCCCCGCCCCTTCCAGCACCTTGAGGTGTCGCGAGATGGCCGGTTGGGAGACCTTGAACGGCGCGGAGAGCTCCGCGACGGTTCGGTCGCCTTCGGTCAACCTCGCGAGGATTGCCCGTCGGGTTGGGTCTGCCAGAGCGCCGAACACGGCGCTCAACTGGTTCGCGGTCATCGATAACCACTACGTTATTGAATGATGTGGTTATTGAACCCCATGCCGCTCGGCCTGTCAACCCCGTGCCCGAATGGCCTACCAGACGTCGCCGGGTCGCCACTCGCAGCTGATCGACCCGGCGGGGTCGAGCGGGGGCGTTGACGGCGTCCGGAGGACGAGGATGTGGCCGTCCTCGTCCGGCGTCGGCTGCGGCCCGTCGGGTGTCCGGACGAACGACGGCCCGGTCCACGTCAGCCAGCCCAGCCGTTCGTAGAACCGATGCCGCCCGGTGCCCAGCGCGCCGAGCTCGAAGCGGTCGCCGATGTACGACGTCACGTCTGCCATGACGAGCGAGCCAAGACCCGCCCCATGACGATCGACGGCCGTGGCCACCGCCTCGACGTACCCGGTCCGGAGCGGGCGGCCATCGACGTGGAGCTCGCGCTCGACCACGGAGGCGTGGGCGACGATCTCGCCGTCGATGTCCAGCACGAAATGAATGCCGCCGACGGCGTGATCCCAGTCGTCCTGGGTGAACCGCTCGTCCTCGTCAGAACCGAACGCCGCCACGAGCAGCTCGCGGATCGCCGCGATCTCGGACGCCGTCAGATCCCGCGTTGCGAGACGGCGCAGCTGCGGCGACTCGGCTGCCGTCTTACTTCCTCGGCGCGTCGGTCTCGGCCATGCGCGCCCGGACCAGCCTCATGATGAGTGCGTCGGGCAGCGGAGCGTCGGGGGCGAAGTGGATCGTGCCCTTCGCCGTGTCGTAGGACGCGAGCTCATCCCGGTGCGCATCCATCACGGCCGGACTCTGGACGTAGAACGAGCAGGGACCGCCAGCCCTTCTCCCGGCGCTGAAGGAGACCAGCGGCCGGCCGCGGTACTTGAACGCCGGGACGCCGTAGCCCATCGTCTCGACGGCGTCGGGTGCGGCCGCCGCGATCGCCCCGCGCAGCTTCTCGAGCGCCTGCCCCATGTCGTCCGGCAGCGCCGCCAGGAACGCATCGATCTCGGCCGATCGTGCCGAGGTCGGAGCGTCCGTCGGCGTTCGATCGGGCATGGTCCACCTCCGTTCCACATGGATTATCCGTTCATTCCTCGGACCAGGGCGGATGCCGGATCGTCACCGCCGCCGCCGCGGGTGACTGACAATGTCCAGATGCGATTCTGGCAACGCCGGTTCGTCACCGCGGCCCTCGCCTGCATCGGGGTCGTCGCCGCATACCTGGTCGCCGATCGTCGCGGCGTTCTGCCTCTCGTCCTGATCTTTGTCGTCGGCCTCGCGATCGGCTTCGGGACTCGCGGCGGCTGGCTGGTGAGCATGGTCGGGGTGATCCTGGCCGGGGCCGTCTTCGGCGCGATCAAGGCGCTCGGCGACTCGGTCCCGGGCGCCGAGCTTATCCGCTTCTACGCCGGAGAGACCCTGCTTTTCGGCATGACGATCTTCACGCCCGGCTATCTCTTCGGCGCGGCCGCGCGGCTGAGCCCGAAGGTGCCACAGGAATCGGCGCTCGAAAGCGGGGAGCCGATCACCGCAGCCGATTCACAGCGCCGGATGACCTCCACTGCCATGTCCTTCCTGGGGTGCGCAATCCTGATCGGCGTGGGGCTGGTCTTCGGGTACATCCTGTGGCGGCTTCGGGAGACCGGAGGCTACTAGGTCGCCGGATGGAGACGTGAGATGACTCGCGAGGCACGGCGGCGGATCCTGCACCTGGAAGTCCCGATCGACTCCGACGACGAGCTGAGCGCGCTGCAGGGCGCCCTCCTGGCCGCTCGGGCGAGCGAGTTGTCGCAGGTGCGCCGTCGAGGCGACCGGCTGTCGTTCGGGTACGGCACCGACTCGGCCCGAGAGGGCATGAGCGCCGAGGTCGACCAGGCGGAGCGGCGCTGGGCGATGATCGACCGCCTCCTCGAGGCGCTGGACGAGGCCTCTGCCAGGAACGGCGGGTAAGGATCCGCGGTCGGTGGTCAGACCCAGTACGTGTCGTGCCGGAGGTAGAACGCCGCCTTCTCGTCATCGCTCATGGTCAGGCCCCCGGCGATCCCGGCCGTGGTCTCGAAGTAGTCCTCGCGCGGAGCGCCCGGGGCGAACAGGATGAGCATCGAGGCCGGCGCTCCCGACTCGTTCTTGAAGGCGTGAATGCCGCCCTCGGGCACGAACAGGAAGTCGCCCGGTTTGCCGTCGATCCAGCCCTTCCCGTCGTACAGGCGGATCGTCCCGGACAGCATGTAGAACGACTCGGAGATCGTCCGGTGGAAATGCGGCTGCGGACCGCCCTGTACGGCCGCCATCTCCCATCGATACAGGCCGAACTGGCCGCCGGTCGACTCGCCCGTCGCCAGGTAGTGGACGGTCCCGCCGGACGGGTAGGTCAGCTCCGGGTCATGATCGGATAATCGGATCATCGCGTTCGTCAGGCCTGAGTCGCCGAGGTAGCGAGGTTCGGGATAGGACATGGTCAACCTTCCCCGGGTAGCGGGGCGTACAGGAATGACCGGATCATCGGCAGCAGCGCCTCATTGGCATCGATGAGCCCGTCGTATGGACCGACATACGTGAGGCTTCCGTAGCGTCCGGCCGGCACGACGCCGGCGAAGACGCGGCCGTCGGCGTGTAGCGGCGAGGCCACAGGAAGCCCCACCTCGATCTCCAGCTCTCGCTCCATATCGACGACGTTGAAGTGGACGAATGGCGCCCCGGACGGTTTCACTCCGGCAGCGTCGATGCCGACGAACACCTTCGGGAACGAGTCATCGATGAAACCGCTGATCCCCCTCATCGTCACCGACGTTCGGATCCCCGTATACGGCTGCTCGTCTCGCTCCACGATCCTGGGCTCGGTCAGCGTGGCCATTCCTCCCTGCTCCAACAGGTTGCCATGGATCACCGCGGGCCGTGATCCGGCGCCACGTCCGAGCGCCTACACTCCCGGCGTGGGCGATGACAGTGACGAGGCCGAGTGGCGGGAGCTCCTGACCGGCGACCACAAGGACGTGCTCGCCCTCCGCCGATTGTTTCGCAACCTGCCGTCGGCCCCCCACTGCAAGCTCTGCTACGCGCCGTTCGGGGGCATCGGCGGTGTCGTCCTCAAACCGTGGTTCGGGCCCTGGGAGCGCAACGCACAGCTCTGCAAGAACTGTATGTCCGGGCTCACGAAGCGAGGCATCGGCGGTGCCGAGGTCGAGCTCTCGCTGCTGTTCGTCGACATCCGCGGCTCCACCGCCCTTGGCGAGCGACTCCGACCGGCCGAGTTCTCCGCTGTCCCGGAAGCCTTCTATCGCCTCGCGGCGCAGGCGATCGTCGAGCACGACGGGATCGTCGACAAGTTCGTTGGCGACGAGGCGATCGGGCTCTTCATTCCGGGGTTCACCGGGGCCAACCACGCGGCGCAGGCGATCGCGGCTGGACGGGCTCTGCTCGGGGCCGCCGGCAGGGATGGCGAGTCCGCAACCGGCCCGATCCCGGTCGGCGGCGGCGTCCACACCGGGATCGCCTACGTCGGGAGCCTGGGGTCGAGCGAGCGGATCTCCGGCTTCACCGCGCTCGGCGACTCAGTGAACACGACCGCCCGGTTGGCCTCGCTGGCGCGTCCAGGCGAACTGCTCGTGTCGGTCGCCGCCGCCGATCACGCCGGTCTGGATGCCTCAGGGCTCGAGCGACGGACGGTGGAGGTTCGTGGCCGGGAGTCAGGTCTCGACGTCTACGCCCTCCGAGTGACCTCTGTGTTGGTCTAGAAGTCCTCGCTGATGCTGTCGAGATCCTCGACCGAGAGCAGGCGCCCATATAGGACGCTCCTCGGGTCATCGTTCAGCGACATCCCGTAGTACAGAACGCCGATGTCACGGGTCACCATCTTGCGGAGTCGCGTGCGCTCACGATCCTCGCGGCGAGCGAGGAATTCGGCACTCATACGCGCGGTCGAGACAACCGCGAACCGGCCATCTGCGCGAACCCCGAACGACCAATCCCAGTCTGTCCGGGTCCGAGTGTAGACGTCCTCTGTCACCAGGCCGATAACGACAGCGTCGGGATCATTGGTGACCGCCGGATGCGAAAACCGGATCGACTCGATGAGCTCCTCGGCCACGAGCTGGTCGCGACCCACATCCCTCGCGCTGGGATCGATGGGCGTGTTGCTGAGAACCGTGATTTCCAGGCCGTATTTCTGACGGTAGAAGTCCACCAGGGACTGCACGGTGTCGGCCGGGAACGTGCCGAGCGGGGCAATGACGACATGGCGGCCCGGCGGGGCGGGGATGTAAACAGCCACCCTGGCCACGCTGGCCGATGGCCTCGTGCCCGTCGCCGCCTCCGGCGCGCTGCCCTGGAGCAAGCCGACCGAGAACAGCCCGATGAGGGAGACGAACGCCGCCGTGAGGAGCCGCAGGATCGGCAGGTCGGATCGGTCGGGCGTGGCTGACGGGTATGGGGGGTTGGGCGGGTATGGGGTCGGTGTCATGGGCCTCCCGAGGCCGAGTCTACCCGTCGCCGCCTGCGGTCGGCTACCGTACCTTGGTGAACGCTGAAGACGACCGCCGGAGGCTTGACGAGGCCGTCGCGCGGCTGGGAGTCCCGTACGAGCTCTTTGGCTGCGACCCTGCGCTGGCGGACACCGCGCAGTTCTGCGCGGCATACGGGTTCGACCTGGAAGAATCGGCGAACACGATCGTCGTGGTCGGGAAGGCGCAGCCTCGCGTGTACGCGGCCTGCGTGGTCCTCGCCCCGCATCGGCTCGACGTCAACCGCGTCGTGAAGGCCAAGCTGGGAACGCGCAAGGCGTCGTTCGCCGGGGCCGACGAGACGCGCGAGCTGACCGGCATGGCGATCGGCGGAGTGACCCCGTTCGGGCTGCCGCCGGACCTGCCCGTCTGGGTGGATGCGGAGGTCATGGCTCGCCCGCGGGTGGTCCTTGGCGGCGGCAGCCGAAGCTGGAAGGTCATCGCTCCGCCGGCGATCCTCCTGGCACTGCCCAACGTTGAAGTCGTCGAGGCGCTGGCCGGGATCCCGGTTCAGTCGGAGCCGGCGGCGTCGTAGGCGGTCGGCCTGTCGACGTCAGCGTTTCGCGTCGCGGACGAACGTCGCCCGTGGCGAGCGGGTCCATCCGTCTGGCGGGGCGTCCGGCGTGCTGCCGGCGGGGTCGCCGGGCGCAGGCCAGGGCGTATCCGCGAGGGTTCCGCCTTCCTGCACGAGCACGGCGTCGAGGAACGTGACCTCGTATTCCAGAACGTGGTCCATGGCGACCGCCTCCCGCTCCAGCCACCACGCCGATCCATAGAACGCGTCCTTGCGCTGGACACGGTCTGCCTCGTCGGCGAAGGTGCGCAACCAGACGAGGGTGCTCGTCTCCCTGTCGACGCCGGCATACTCGACCCCGATGCCGTGCCGAGCGTTCTCCCTGGCTGCCTCCGCGAAGAAGGCCAGCCAGGACTCGAGGCGATCGGGCTTGATCCGGTAGCGCCGCAGCTCGGTGATCATTGGACGCAGAACTCGTTGCCTTCAGGATCGTTCATCCGGACCCAGTACTCATCCTCGCGCTCGATCGCCCCGCGCTCATCGCTGGCGCCGAGCGCCTTGAGCCGCGCCACCTCTGCATCCACGGCCTGCTTCCGATCGGCAAGGGGCTTCTCCCGGCCGCCGGATACGTTCAGGTCCATGTGCATCCGGTTCTTGGCGACCTTGCCCTCAGGCACCCGCTGGAAGTAGACCCGTGGCCCCGTTCCGGCTGGATCGACGATCGCCGACGCGTCATTCCAACGTTCCCGAGGTACGCCTTGAGCCTCGAGAAAGGCCTCCCAGGTCGCGAAGCCGTCAGGCGGCGACTGGACTTCGTAACCGAGCGCCGCAGCCCAGAACCTTGCCTCGCGGTCGGGGTCCGCGGTATCGAAGACCACCTGGATCGCCGTCGCCATCAGTTCCTCCGTGGCCGTGCTCGTCACATGATTGTCGTGCCTGTACATGACGTGATGTGTCAGATACGGGACTCTTGGGCGTCCTGGAAGGGCCCGACCTCGGTGAAGTGGGGCAGGCGTCCGCCCCAGTAGACCCACCGCGCGGCGAAGAGCACGGCCACACAGAGGTGATCGTCGGCCCCGGGCCTGACGCCGGCGGGGTTCCTTCACGCCTCGAACAGGCTCCTTCCTTCGCAGGCTCTTGTCGACCGCGGCCACCAGGCGGCGAGCACCGACGCAATCGAGCCTCCCAGGAGGCCCAGGGCGAGGTCGCCCAGCGTGTCGCCGTAGGCCGTGACGGCCTCCGGTGAGTTCGGGACGAATGCGACGTATTCGCCCAGCTCCCACAGGATCGCCGTTGTCGCGGCCCAACCGATCCCGAGCCCGACTCGCGCCGCTGCGGGCAGCATGGTCATTCGGAGGAGGATCCCAATCGCGGCGGTGTGGAGCGCCCAGTTCAGCAGATGGTTCGCGTCGTCCCACCACTCGATCGAGTCATAGAGATTCAAGGCGTTGCCCGCCATGTCGATCAGGAACGGGAGGCCGATGAGGATGTCGACCACGACCGGAAAGGCCATCCGCCGCCGAAGGAAGAGCCACCAGATGGCGGGCACGATCAGCACGGCAACGGGATAGGCGATCGCGCGCCCGGCGAAGGCCTTGCCCTGGAACTGCGGCAGGTCGGGCCGCAGCAACGCGAGCAGGAGCAACCCGACGGTCCCGAGCTTGATCGACAGGTCGATCAAGAGCAGAATCCTGCGGCTCATGCCCATATGGGGTTCGATCAGGATCGCTTCAGGAACTCGAGGTAGCCCAGCTCGCCCGGGGACTGGCCGGCGAGGGTGAGCAGCGTAGCGGCGTCGCTCCGCTGCTGGGCCGCGTGGAACACGATGTGGCCCAGGTACTGCCACAGCGGCCGCCGATCCTTCGACAGCTCCGAGTCGACCGCCGCTTCGAGGTCCGCGTCGCTCATGCCATCGAGCCAGGCACGCATGTCGGCCTCGTCACGCCGCCAGTGCTCGCGAATTGCCGCCAGATCGGGATAGTCGTCCGCCAGAAGCTCCTCGGTCGCCTCGGTCAGCTGACCCTGGAGGTTCAGTCGCCAGCTCCATTCGACGTCGAGCTCATGGACGAGCGTCGCGCGAAGACTGCGCGTGGCCACGCTCGTCGTCGCCAGGAATTCATCCGTGGGGAGGCGGTCGGCGGCGTCGAGAATCCGCTCGTTGGCCCAGTACATGTAATCGATCAGGCTCATGACATCGGATTTCTGCATGGGATGGGTGCCTCCCTGTTGACGATCGAAGCGACTGTACGTCGGCAGCGCGCTACCATCCATGAGTGGATGACGAGCTGGCCGCGAAGGAGATTGCCAGGATCAAGCGCCGTGACCGCGACGCCGAAGCGGAGGCTCGCGCGCTGATGCGCCCGGGCATGGGCAAGGTCTTCAAACAGATCCTCGACACCCAGGCGGAGGCGGCCAAGGAAGCCAAGGCGGCAAAGGCGGCCAGGCCGGCCTCGAGGCGTGAACGCGGGAAGCCCAGGGCCTGAAGATGGATCGCCGAGCCTGGCTCGATGCGCGACAGGCAAGTACTTCGGGTGATCGAGGCGGCTGATCGGCGTGTGGTCGGGGTCGACCAATCGGTCGGCAAGCTGGAGCAGGCGGGCCCGAGATGAATGCGTCCCGCCCGGATACCCGCCCTCGCCTGCCGGATTGGCATGCGGTCGACCGTGACTCGTTCGTGCCAGACCGTGAGGCCGTTCGACGCTGGCTGGGGGCCTACGTGCGAGCGTGGCAGTCGTACGACCCCGCGGAGATCGCCGACCTGTGGACCGCCGACGCACTGTGGATCTACCCGTTCGGTGTCCGGGCGCGTGGGCGGGCCGCGATCGTGGCCGAGTGGCTCTCCGAGCAGCATCTCGACGAGGGTGTTGGCCATGACAGCCACTACGAGCCGATTGCCATCGATCCGCCATTCGTCGTGACCCACGGCCGCACCCGCTTTTTCGATCCGCACACGGGAGCGACGGAGGCCGAGTTCGACAACATCTGGGTCCTGCGATTCGCTCCCGACGGACGTTGCGCCGAGTTCCACGAGTGGTATGCGGGCAGGCCGGAGGACGAAGAGCGACGCAGGGCCGCAGCCGCCGAGGGTCGCTGAGGCTGGCCGCGAACTGTGAGGTGCGACCTGACCGTGGCGGGTCATTGCCCCTAGGTCAACGATGGGGTCGACCGACCGATTGGGCCGCTCGCGCGTGGCGCGATTGGCGGTGCTGGCGCCGGTCAGGGCCGGTCGACGTACGACATGAAGCCCAGCCGGATTCGATCGACCAGCAGGCGAACGCGCAGCGCCGCATGGGCGGCGACGAGGTTGTCGCCGACCGCGGCGCTCTACCAGACCCGGTCCCCGAGGCGATAGCGGGCGACGAGCCGGACGGCGTTGTCGCGTTCCTGGCGCTCCATGGCGAGCAGCTCGATCCCCGGGCCGAGAACCGCCTCGCAATCGTCGCCGATCTGGGCGAGATAGCGATCCTCGGCCTCGCTCATCGCCCTCGTCCCCGGGTCAGCACTCACGCCGCCATCCCGCCGAAGAAGAAGCGGTCGAGGAAGCCGTTGCGGAACGTGCCATTCGGATCGAGCCTGCCCAGGAGCCCCACGAAGTCGGGCAGTTTCACGTACCGCGACCGCACCTCATCGGGCCGCATCGTGAACAGCTTGCCCCAGTGGGGCCGAGCGTCGAAGGGCGCCAGGGCCGCCTCGACGACCGGCAGGACGTCGCGAACCGAGGCCCAGTCCGGCAGCCAGGTGAAATGCAACGCGACGCTGGCTCGATCGTACGACGGGCTCATCCACAGCCGGTCGGCGGCGATCGTGCGGACCTCGGAGGCCTGGACGAGAGGAGCGATTCGGTCGCGCACAGCGTCGATCGCCAGGATCGCAGCGATGCCGTGTTCTCGACCGACGATGTACTCGCTCTGGAGCTCGTCGCCGCTGCTCGGCGTGTGGTCCATCCGGAAGTGCGGGATCCGGTCGTGCCATGGGCCTGGAACGCCCAGCTGCTCCGTGCAGGCGTCGGGCGACATCGAGCGAATCGGATGCAGCGGCACGGTCGCCCGGGTTGCGCCGAAGAGCTCGGCGGGCGGCTCGAAGGCCTGGCCATCGGTCACCCGCCGCTTGAGCCAGACCTGGTCGACCGTGGGCCCGCGCCAGGTTGTGAAGAAGCTCACGCTGTCCGCGCTCGACGTCAGCTCATCGAAGCGTCGTTCGAGTGCGGCGAGCGGCAGGTCCCGGTAGACGTCCTGCCGCATCCGGTACGTCGGTTCGACGTCGAGGGTCAGCGCGGTGACCACGCCCAGCCCACCGAGCGACACGACCGCGCCGTCGAGCTCCGCGGGATCGCGGTCACGGTCAAAGCGCGCGATCTCACCGTCCGCCGTGACGACCTCCATCGCCGAGACCGCTGTCGCCAGGTTGCCGCTGCGGTCGCCCGATCCGTGAGTCCCCGTCGCGCACGCGCCGGCGACCGAGATGTGCGGCAGCGACGCCAGGTTGTGCAGAGCGAAACCGGCCGCCTCGAGCGACTGGCACAGCTCGCCGTAGCGGATCCCCCCGTCGACCGTGACGCGCTCTGCTGCTGGCTCGATCTCGACCGTTCGGGGCATCCGGGACAGGGAGAGCAGATCTCCCGGGGTGTCGGCGATGTCGTTGAACGAATGGCGGGAGCCGAGCACCCGCAGGCTGCGAGCGTCTCGCACGATCTGCTGGATCTCCTCGATCGACTGCGGCCCGTGCAGGCGGGAGGCCGTGTACTCGTGGTTGCCTGCCCAGTTCGTCAGGTGGATCGTCCGCTCCGTGGACGTCATGCGCCGGCCGGCGGCTTGGCTGCGGAAGAATCGGCGCCTGCCAACGATTGCAGGTATCGGAGCCCGCTCGCAATGTCCACGAGCGGGTCGTGTGGCTCGTCCTGCTCGACGATGTACCACTCGACGCCTGCTGCTCGCCCGGCCTCGACGATCGCAGGGAATGGGAGCGTCCCCTCCCCCGGCGGAGCGTCCCGCGGCTCCGGGCCGGGTGCCCGGTCCTTCATGTGGAGCAGCCGGACGCGGCCGGACGTGGCGCGGATCTCGGCCACGGGATCGCGACCGCCGAAGGCCGCCCAGTACACGTCGAGCTCGATCTCCACCTCGGGTGCGAGCTCGGCCAGGAGGATGTCCCACACGGTCGTTCCGTCGCGCGGCTCGAACTCGAACGCGTGGTTGTGATAGCCCAGTTTGATCCCGCGATCCGAGAGGGTTCCGGCGAACGCTCCAAGCTCCGCCGCCCAGCGGCGCACATCGTCGGCGGTCCGGCGCTCCTCTTCGGGGAGCCAGGGCACGATGACGCGCGGACAGCCAAGCGCGGCCAGCCGATCGGCGACCGCGCCAGTATCGTGTCGAAGCTCGTCGATCCCGTGATGCGCGGCGACCGCCCGGAGGCCGGTGTCGCCCAGCAGGTGCGCGAGCTCGGCCGACTCGGTGGACGGGAGCCCGGCCAGCTCGACGGATCGATAGCCCGCCTCCGCAACGGCGCGGAGCGTGCCCGGCAGATCGTCAGCCATCAGCCGGCGAACGGTGTACAGCTGGAGTGCGATCTGATCCTGACGCACGGCTCGCCTCCTTCGGACCACGGCCATTCCGGTGGTGTCACGGTAGGCCATTGGCCCGCCGCGCGCCGCGCCGCTCGTGACCCCCATCCATGCCCTACCCTGTGGCCCATGACTCCACTGGGGATCGGCATCGTGGGCACCGGCAACATCGCCGGCCAGTACGCAACGAACAGCCGGATGCAGCCCGAGATCAGGCTGGTGGGCGCGACCGACATCGATCCGGCGCGGGCGATGGCCTTCGCCGAGGCCCACAGCTGTCGCGCCCATGCGACCCTCGACGACCTGCTCGCCGACGACGCGGTCGACATCGTCGTCAACCTGACCGTCCACCAGGCGCATTTCGAGGTGACCAAGCGCGCCCTGGAGGCGGGTCGCCACGTGTACAGCGAGAAGCCGCTCGCCCTGCGCACGGATGAGGCGCGCGAGCTCGTGGAGCTGGCCCGATCGAAGGGCGTACGCCTGGGCTGTTCGCCGTCGGTGTTCCTCGGCGAGGCGCAGCAGACGGCCGCCACCGTCGTCCGGAGTGGCCGGCTCGGGACGGTGCGGGCGGTGTACGCAGAGGTGAACTGGGGACGGATCGAGACGTGGCACCCCGCGCCGGCGCCATTCTTCGAGGTCGGAGCCCTGTGGGATGTCGGCGTGTACCCGCTGACGCTCGTCACGTCCATGCTGGGCCCAGCGCGGTCGGTCAGCGCCTGGGGTTGGGAGCTCAAACCCGACCGCGTGACGACGGAGGGAACGCCGTTCCGCATCGGAAGCCCCGATCTGATCGTGGCCGCCATCCGGCTCGAGGACGGCACGATCATGCGCCTGACGACGAGCTTCTACGTCGGCCAGCCAGCGAAGCAGATCGGGAGCATCGAGTTCCACGGCGACGATGCGTCGCTCGAGCTCGGCAACTTCCAGGATTTCGACGCCACCGTGGAGGTGGGCGCCTTCGGCGAGACGTTTGAGCCTGTGCCGCTCGTTCGGCCGGCCTTCCACGGCGTCGCCTGGGCCCGCGGCGTCGCCGAGATGGCCGCGGCGATCGAGGCCGGCCGCCCGCACCGCGCGAGCGCCGAGCAGGCCGCCCATGTCGTCGAGATCATCGGGGCGGCATTCAGGTCGATGGAGGACGGCGGACGGCCGATCGAGGTCTCATCGACCTTCGTGCCGCCCGCGCTCATGCCGTGGGCAGAGGGCGCCACGACTCGCTGAGCTCAGGATCGTTGGGCGATGACAGGACGCTCGACCCTCAGGTCCAGGTCACGGAGGCGACGCGGATCGGGGCGGTGACGCCCTTGACCGTCGCCTCGCGGAGCTCGGAGGTGGCGACGTGGCCCGCCTCGGCCAGCGTGTCCGCCGTTGCCAGGATCTCCCCTCCCCCGGCGAGGGCGGCGACGCGAGCAGCCACGTGCACGCCCATCCCGCTGTAATCCGCGCCCCGCCGATTGGCTTCCGCAGTGTGCAGGCCGATCCGAACCGAGAGCGCGAATCCCGTGTCGCGCCGGTGATCGGCGAGCGCCCGCTGGATGGCGAGGGCGCACTCGACTCCGGCGCGAGCCGTGTCGAAGGCGGCGAAGAAGCCATCGCCGGTCGAGTTGACCACTTCGCCCCTGCTCGTCGCGACCAGGGCTCGCAGGGCATCGTCGTGCCATCGAAGGAGCCGCTCCCACGAATCGTTCCCGAGCAGCTCGGCCAGGTTGGTCGATCCAACGATGTCGGTGAACATGAATGTCTTGTGCGTCTGCACCGGGGCCGCCTCACGATCGGCGGCCGACCGCAGGTCCCGCTCGGAGGCCGCCAGGTCGGGCATCGCCCCGAGCCGCTCGAACTCGTCGCGCGCCGCCTTGAGCTCGAGCTCGGCATCGTCGTCGTCGTCGACTGCCAGCAACGCCCGCGCGAGGAGCGCCCGTCCACGCGCGACCTCGTACGGCGCACCGACCTCGCGCCAGCCGCGGACGGCGCTGCGCAGCTCCTGGACTGCCCCGGGAGCATCGCCTTCGGCCAGGAGCAGACGACCCATCGCGACGTGCCGGCCGGCCTCCTGGGCGGGCGACTTGTACGTCTCCACGATCCGGGTGAGCTCCTCGGCCGCTTCGCGTGCGAGAGCCAGATCGCCAGATGCGACCGCGATCTCGACCTGCGCCGGCAGGAGCCGTGCCCTCGCCCACTGATCCCAGGTCTCATCCCGGACCGCCGAGTTGATCGCCGTGGCGGCGGCCTTGACCTTGCCCTCGGCCAGCCGGATCAGCGCCAGCGCCGGCTGCGGGCTTCGGCCGAGCGCGTGAGCCTCGCGGAGCGCCGACTCGGCGCCGGCCAGGTCGCCCCTGAGGCGGCGGATCTCGCCGGTGGCGTAGAACCCATCGGCCATCGGCGGGATCGCGTTGTAGGCGGCCAGTTCCTGGGTCGCCTGGCGAAGCTCCCGTTCCGCGCGCTCCCAGGCTCCGCTGACGGCGACGACCTCCGCCCGGTGGACGCGGCAGACGCCTGGGAACCCCGAGACCGACTGCCGCTCGCACCAGCGGTCGGTGGCCTCGGTCCACTCGCTCGCCCGCTGGTAATCGGTCAGGTCGCGGCAGGCCGCGATCATCCGGCAGCAGGTCACGCCGGTCGTGATCGGGGACAGCTCGCCGTTCACCGCGGCGACGGTCGCTTCCTCCATGAGCTCGAAGCCCTCGGATGTCGCGCCCGTGGCGATCTTCAGGGAACCCAGCTCGAGCAGGGCCGTGGCATGGAGGTCCGCGTGACCGGTGCGCGTCGCGATCCGGACCGCCTCGTCGGCCTCTTCGAGAGCGGTGGCGATGTCGCCGGCGTTGCGGGCGCGGTCGCTGCGGATGAGCGCCAGGTAGCCGTGGGCGTAGCTCTCCGCCTCGCCTTCCAGCAGTCGCTCACCACGCCGCATCCAGGCCGACGAGATCGAATGCCTGCCGGCCATGGTGTGCCGGTGGGCCAGGTCCATGGCCACGCTGGCGGCGCGGAGCGGGTTGCCCTCGGCCAGATATGCCTTGAAGGCCCGCTCCCTGACCTCGGACTCGCGGTCTGCGTGGGCCGCGAAGAACGCCGCCTCGCTCAGGGATTCGAGATCGGCGCCCGAGAGGCTTCCCTCGCGGTCCGCTCGATCCAGGAGCTCGTACGCCTCCTGCCATTGGTGGCGGGCCAGCGCGTCGCGGCCGGCCTGCAACGCGTCGGAGCTCGCAAGCTCAGGTTGCGTGCGGATGGGGACCGCGGGCTCGTTCATCCGGGTGATTATGCGGCCTGGGCCGGCCGATCTCGATGTATGGAGAATGTCGCGATGGAGATCATCGAGGGCGCCCGGCTGCCGATCTACTCACCCGCCTGCTGCCACTCGGGGTCGTGAAGGGCTGATCCGTCTCCATCCGCCTTTGGTGCGGCATCGACCCCATACGGTCGCGAGCCTCCGTGCCGGCACTATCGTCCGGTGTTCCGATGGGCCGATCGGGAGGGTTGCCCGCACGCACCACCGCGTACAGGCTGTCCGACATGTTCAAACGCCACCGAACCAACCTTCACCCGGACATTGCCGTTGCGTTTCGCGAGGGCGTCGGTCGGCTCGAACGGCCGGAGCGGCGCCAGACCGAGGCGACGCGCCTCCGGATCTGCCTGACCCGGACGAGGAGGGGCGTCCTGCTGGACCGGCTCCAGCAGGACCACCTGTCGGCCTCTCGCGGCGTCTGAGCACGACTCGATCGGGATCCGGGCCGCGCCGGTCAGGGCGCGGCCTGCTCCCGACCGCTCGAGCGAGCGCGGCTGT